>JACCDO010252952.1_pt1 | contig 60749 bp, 53 predicted proteins | sample 7446101 | NCBI WGS metagenome assembly JACCDO01 (sample SAMN15323440, study PRJNA562643) | freshwater metagenome | isolation source: river surface water | place: USA:Blue River Watershed | collected 2017-08-16 | reverse complement strand
GCAGATAATGTTAAATCACCTGTAGCAGTTGTAAGGTTAGAAGCAGTACCAGCATCTAAACTAATACCACCTGTTGAATCAACTGTAAAAGCTTGACCAGCAGTCACAACTACACTATTTGTTGTAGCAGATAATGTTAAATCACCTGTAGCAGTTGTAAGGTTAGAAGCAGTACCAGCATCTAAACTAATACCACCTGTCGAATCAACTGTGAAAGCTTGACCAGCAGTCACAACTACACTGTTAGTAGTAGCTGATAATGTTAAATCACCTGTTGAAGTTGTAAGGTTAGAAGCAGCACCAGCATCTAAACTTAAACCACCTGTTGTATCAACTGTAATACCTCCTGATCCAGCATTGACATCAATACCACCTCCAACTGTTGTCGCGTTAAGTTGAATAGCATCAACAGCTGCTTCAGCACCTGTAATAACTACACTATTGGTTGTAGCTGATAATGTTAAATCACCTGTTGAAGTTGTAAGGTTAGAAGCAGTACCAGCATCTAAACTTAAACCACCTGTTGTATCAACTGTAATACCTCCTGAACCAGCATTTATATCAATACCACCTGTTACACTTGAAGCGTTAAGTTGAATAGCATCAACCCCTGTACCAGCGGATGATAAAACTGTTTGTTGAGCACCACCTCCAGTTGATGTAAGTGTTAAAGATTCACCAGAACCATTAACATTAAATAATGATGATTTAACAGAGTTCATAGCAATTCCTCCATAAAAAGCAGTTAATTGGATAGCATTAGATACAGTACCTTCAGAAGATACAAGGGTTTGTTGTAATCCTCCGCCAGCAGATGAAATAATTAAATTTTGTCCAGAACCTGTAACAGTTAAATTTGAAGCAACATTAGAATCTAAACTTAAAGCACCTGAAGTGTCAATTGTAACACCCCCTGAACCAGAATTGATATCAATACCACCACCAACCGTGGTAGCATTCATTTGAATAGCATCACTACCAGCTTTAGTACCTGTTAAAATTAATCTACCATTACCACCATTATGGGATAATGTAAAATCACTAGCTGAATTATGTGTAAAACTTGCAGCAATAGCACCATTAAGTACTAAATTGGCATCATCTTCAACCGCCGCAACTGCTCTTGATGGAAGAAAATATAAATTTGTTATACCTTCTAGTACTTGATCAGTATTAAGTCCACCACCACCACCACCACTAGAAAAAGTGATACCAGCAATTACTACGGTACTACTGGCTGAACCAATTGTAACAGGAATACCTGCGGGGCTTGTACCAATATCTATACCATTTGTAGCATCACTTGTATTAATATCAACAGCACCATTTACAGCTACATTAAAAACTGTAGGTGTCGCATTACCTGTATCTGTTACAACTCTAAGACCACCTGCTTTAATTGGTTTATAGTTACTAATTGGATCAACAACTGGATCAAAACCATTATCAGTTGTCCCAATCGCAGCCCATTCTTTATTAGCTTCATTCCAAATCCATCCAACATTTTCTAATGTACCTCTTTCTCCAATAAAACCAATATCATAGGTGTTCGTACCTGTAAAACCTGAATTAATATAAAATACTGGGTCTTCTTGAGTATAAATAACTACATTATTAGTTAATGTATCACCTTCTACTGTTAAATTACCATGAATAGTTACATTACCTGGAACTGTATTTTCAGTTGTTGATGTCCCAATTGTTATCGGAACAGAAAACCCAGTACCTATTTTAATACCATCAGTTGTATCCGAGGTGTCAATCATTATTTTTTTACCTGCTACCATATCAATACCTCCATTTTGTACTGATATTTCTAATGCTGTTTCTTGAGAACTTGTTGTTTCAATAGTTAAAGACCCATCCCCAGTATGTTTAATTCGAGGATTATTAGAGCTAAAATTCAAACCTAAATCGTTAATAATTTCAATAGCTTGTGACTTAATATCTTCTACAATTTCAGACATTTATATTTTGTAAATAAAAGTTTGTTATTTTTTTAATATACTTAAAAGAAATAAAAAAAACTCTTATAACATATTTTAAAAAAAATAATTATATTTATCACTATAGCAAATATATAATTTATAAATCAAAAAATCAAAAAAATTTAAATTTTAAAATTATTTATTTTAAATTAAACCTTAATAATATAATTAAGAACTAAGAAAGGATTCATCACATCAACATTTCCACCAGCAATATTTGTACCTGTATTATTAATACTAATACCTGTAGAGCTAGCACCTGTATTACCATAAATATCAGCATCATCCGCAGCTGTTTCTGTTCCAAAAGCATTATCAGTGTCTTGATTATTTGTATTTCTATAATATCCATGTGAATGTGTTGGATCAGTTATATTATGTGTATGAGGTGGAACTTGGGAAATGCTTTCTTGACCACCTGTTGCTGCTAATGCTCTTGTAGTTAATCCAGCACCAGACCCCGCACCTAATGGCATACGACTTCTAAGGTCTGGAACAGTAAAATTTGCCCCAGCACCTCCATAAGTATATCCAATAACAGCAAATAAAGTTGAATATGTTGATGTTGATAACGATTGACCGTTACACAATAACCACCCACCTGGAGCTGATGAACCAGCATATGGCATCACAGCACCTGTTGGAACTAATAAAGCAGCACCAGATGGTTGATAGTCTTGAAAGACTGTTCCCGCTTCTAATTTTCCAGGAACATCAACTTTACCAGAACCCGAAGTTGTTAATGTAATATTTTGATTTACAGCAGCTGTAACTTCAACACCACCAGATGAAGTAATATCAACAGCATCTGATGCTACTGATGTTGTTAAAAGATTAATTTTACCATTAATTTGAACATCACATACAGTAGCTGTACCATTTGATGTATCAGTTTCTACTTTTAAACCACCGCAATGTATTGGTTTATAATTATCAATTGGAGATATTATATCATTTGAATCATCTCCATGGGCAACAATCCCCACAGAAGAAAATTCTTTATTTGATTCACTCCAAAACCAACCAATATTTTGTTGATTTCCTCTTTCACCAATAAATCCAATATCTTTAGTATTGGTTGAAGTAACTGTAATAGATTTATTTAAATAGAAAAGAGGATCTTCGGAATCAAAAACAGTAATGTTATGTTGAACTGAGTCACCATTTACAATAAAATTGCCTTCAACAGTTAAATCGCCATTAACGGTTGTTAAATTTTCAGTTGTACCAATATTAACAGGTACAGTAAAATTTGTTCCAATATTAATTCCTTCACTATCATCTGTTGTATCAATATCAATCCGACCTTCCATTTCAATTTCAAAACCTCCTGGAGCGGTCATTTTTAATGCTGGTTCAGCAGAACTAGTACTTTCAACAGTTAAACAACCATCACCAGTGTGTTTAATTCTGGGATTATCACCAGAAAAATTAATCCCAGAATCAGATGTAATTTCAATTAATGTAACTTTTAAATCATCCACAATATCAGACATTTTATATAAATTATTTTAAATATAAATTAGAAAATAAAATTAAAATATTAAACAAATCTTAAACAAATCTTACAATAATTAAAAATATTTAATTATCATCATTTTGCGTTTTTTCTGTTTTTTCCTTTTTCTCTTTCTTCGGTTTTGATGCTCTTGGTTGAGGAACAGCTTGTACTGCTGGTTCAGCACCAGGAGCAGCATTGTATGTATCTAATAACCCTAATTGTTTTAATGCTTTAACAATATCACTTATTGTATAAGGTTTATCACCAAGATTACCAGTAAATGTAGTATTCTCTCTTAAAATAGGATATTCCCCATTTGTAACAATACCTTGTAATTCACCATTTGATGATGGACGAACAACTGGGGTATTGCCAAAAAAACCAATCTTTTGAGTAGGATCAGCTGAAATTTTAATATCACCATAGTCTGTCAATCCATAACCGGCTCTTAATTCAATATTACCACCTTTGGCATTACCATTCGCATAGCCACCATATAAATATAATGATGCACCTTGATTAGTGTTATTTCCATTTTTATCACCAGCTTCGATTGAAATATCTCCTCCGGTAATTTGTCCAGACCCACTTCTTATCTGTAAAAATCCACCATTACCATTTTGACTGTAACCAGCATTTATATTTAATTCTCCACCATAACCTCCAGTTCCAGTTGAATAATCATCGCCAGCAGTAATATAAAGGTCTCCACCTCTGGCATTTTGACCATATGCTGTTCCTCCATATATGTCAACATTTCCACCGGATGAGCTGTTTTCAGGATTGTTAACATTAGACTCACCACCTCTTATATAAACATCACCCCCATCGTTTCTTCCTGAACCGGCATAAATATCAACATCACCACCGTCATCATTATTACCATAACCTGCTCTAATATCAATATCTCCACCATCATCACCATCACCAGCATAAATATCAATATCACCTCCATCACTACTATCACCATCACCAGCATAAATTTGAATATTACCCCCATCATCACCATCACCAGCATAAAGATAAATGTCACCTCCATCATCACTATCTCCGTCACCTGCTTCAATACGGATATCACCACCTTCATTACCATCACCAGCATAGAGACGTATATCACCACCTTCAGTATCCTCATTATTATTATCAGACCCTTCACCAGCATAAAGATTTATATCATTATCATTATCACCATTTTTTTTTTCAGTTCTAATATTAATTTCACCACTTGATGAAATATTAAATATATCATTGCCAGTGTGCTTAATACGAGATGTTTCACTTGTTAAATTGATACCTAATTCGTTTGTAATTTCAACATTTGAGATTTTAAAATCATCAACTAATTCAGCCATTTTAATTTTTAATTTTATTTATATATCAAGAAATAAAAAAAAAATTTTTATCTTTTATTTATATAAATAAATCTAAACTTTAAGTTAAAAAAATGAGTGGTGGTCTTATGCAACTTGTCGCCTATGGCGCACAAGATATCTATCTTACAGGAAATGCCCAAATTACTTTCTTCAAAGTCGTTTACCGTCGTCACACTAATTTTTCAATCGAATCAATTGAACAAGTTTTTAATGGATATGTTGATTTCGGAAAAAAATTAACAACTACCATTTCTAGAAATGGTGATTTAATACATAAAATGTACCTTAGAGTTGTCCTTCCAGCTCTTAAACAAGATCAAAATAATGCCACATGGCAAGGTTACGTTAACTCGGTTGGTAATGCTCTTATTAAATCAGTTGAAATCGAAATCGGTGGTCAATTAATTGATAAACATTATTCAGAATGGTTAGAAATCTACGGTGAATTAACACAAACCGATGCTGAATACCGTGCTTACAAACGTCTTATTGGTAAATACGCTACTAATGTTTCACTTGAAACAAACGCTCTTGAAGAAAGAACTTTATACATTCCTCTTCAATTCTGGTTCTGCCGTAACCCAGGTCTTGCTCTTCCTCTTATTGCTCTTCAATATCATGAAGTCAAACTTAACTTTGAATTCCGTGGTATTAGAGAATTAACTAAATCTGATGTCGAAATTACTAACCCTCTTGATATGGATGAACGTACACCATCTATCAGATCTGCTAGTTTATGGGTTGATTACATCTATCTTGACACAGATGAACGCCGTCGTTTTGCTCAAGTTAGCCATGAATACCTTATTGAACAAGTTCAATTTAATGAACCCGAAGGTATTGATGCTCGTTCAACAACACTCAACTCAGCCCTTCAACTTAACCATCCAGTTAAAGAATTAGTGTGGGTTGTTCGCAGAAATGAAGTTGTTGAAACAAACACTCAAACCGGAAATGACTTATTTAACTTCACTTCGTCAACAGGTGGTGATACATTTGAAACTGGTAAACTCTTATTTAATGGTCATGACAGAATGAAAGAAAGAGATGCTCTTTACTACCGTGAAGTTCAACCATACAACCATCACACTAGAACACCTAATAAACACATCTATTCGTACTCATTTGGTCTTACACCTGAAGAACACCAACCAAGTGGTACATGTAACATGAGCCGTCTTGACAATGTTGTTCTTAACCTTACATTCAATGGTTCAACTAATGTTGAAAGCGAATTAAGAGTATTTGGGGTCAATTACAATGTTCTTAGAGTGATGTCAGGTATGGCTGGTTTAGCATACTCGAATTAGATACTAAATCATTGTTTTTTTATTTAATTATTTTTTATTTTCTGTTCATTTTTAATTTGAAATATATTCAAATTATTATTCTAAATCAAATATATTAAAAAAATAAGTATAGAATTTATTATGATTTTTGTAACTTACTATCAATTGATTCTATCATATAAGTAATTTCATTTTTTATTTGTTCTATATTTCCATCTTTATTTTCTATATTTGGATTTGTAAATAAAGTATTAATACCTTGTAAAGTTTCCTTAATATCTGTTAACCTTTTTTTTTGTTATATATTCACTATTTATTTCTGAATCTAAATTTATTAACTTTTTAGACAATTCCATAATATTTATTTTTTGATTTTTTTAAGGTAACTAATATTTATCTGGTAAAGTTGGTATAATAGTATTTAATTTAGTTCTTAAAACTTTTATATTATTTAATTGTGATTTATTATTATTTGATAGAGGATCATTAATCCATTTTTCTCTAGCAACAAGATTACTAAGAGCATTTTCCATTATTGATTTAATCGATTTATTTTTTATATTATATTTAGCATGTGTAATTTTAGAAATTTCTTTTAATATTTTTTCATATTCCTCATCATTTATGTTTATATTTATATTTTGAAAACCACGTAGTGATTCTTCTTCCCCCTCTTGATTATTATTATCAAACCCATATGTTCCACTCGATGATACAGTTGACGAGCGTACATTTGTTCCATGTGTTTCTCCTATATTATTCTTTTTTTTTTCTGAAGGATCCATATTAAAGCCAAAGAATGGGTTTTGATTTGTTTGTTGTTCTTGTTTATCTTTTACCAAAAGTATGTCTCTTTTTTCTTCTAAAAATATTATATTTGTCAATTCTTCTAATTCTGTACTTAAAAATATTAATGTTTCTTTAGATATTGATTTTAAATAATTTATTAAGTCTTTTTCAATTACAATTGATGGTTCATAAAAAATATTCATTAAAAATTTTTTTAAATTTAAATCATTTTTTTCATTATTATAAAATTTATTCTCTAGCATTACTTTATTAATAAATTGTAAAATATATTCTTTTATTTGATTTGTATCCTTTGTATTCCTAAATATTGGTATTTTTTTAAAATTTTTAAAATATTCATCTTCATTAGTTATGACTTGATCAAATCTATAATAATATTTAATATTATTTAAAATCATATTATTTAAAGTGTCATTGTTCTTAAACATTAATTCTAAAATTTTTTGTTCTGCTGCTTCATTATAAATAAATTGATAATAACTTTTATTTAATAGTATTTTATGAATATTTAAAAAAAAACTGTCTTTAAATATATTATTTTTAATATGACTAATATTATTATTTATTTTATTCAAATATTCTGGATAAGGTACTGTTATATTATTAAATAGCCCCTTTAATAATTCATTTGATCTAGTTGATCTACGTATTTTTTTCATTAATTTTTTATTTTTTTTTGATAAAAAATCATTTTTTGATTTAATTTTTAATTTATCTAAAAAAGATTTGAATTTTTCTTTTTGAAAATTAATTAATCCTTCTATACTATTAAAATTATGCATTGTGGTCATAAAAATTTCTTCTTCTACTTTAGTTTGTTTTTGATAATATGCTGAAGGTCCTAATAATTCTAAAATATTCGTTGTTATTTTTTCAGCTAATTTATTCCCACCCCCATATTGATCGGTTTTTAAAGTTTTCTTAGAAACAACATTATTATGCCGACGGTTACTAATTTTAGTTTTCTTTTTCATTTGTTTTTATTTTATTATGATATTTATTTTTTTAATGTAATCTAAAATAATACACTATTTTTTAGTATAATCTAAAATAATACCTTCTGATGTTTCCAAATAACCATTAATCTTAAGTTTACCGCGAGGATGGTGTACTGAATTATGACATTTCTTACACAAAACAACTAAATTAGATTCACGATTTTTATGTATATTACCAATCTTACCATTGTTATCAGCATTACATTGAAATTGAATATGATGAACATCATCACCAGGTCCTTCACAAACTTGACATTTATCAATCCGAACATTAAAATTATATTTTGATGGTTTATTATTCAAAAAACTACCCATAATTTCATTAGTTATTTCATTTCTAATTTTAAATGCTTCTTCTAAAAAGTCATCTTCTAAACCCATTGCTTTACAAACTTCTAAACCATATGTAGACGGACCCGAACCTTCTTTCAATTTACGATCATAAATTAGTTTTTCTTTAACTTTATCAAAAATCACACTCAAATGATAATTTTTAACATTCTCTAGCTCAATCAAATGTTGATTATCAGCTAAGAAATGTAAATGAGTAGCAAATATGAATTTAGCTTTACTTTTAGATAATTTTTTAATACCAGCGGTGACAATCGCACTAGCTGAGACAGTTTCAGTTCCGGAACATAATTCATCACCTAACACAAGACTTTTTGAACTGGCATGCTTAATAATAGATTTTAGTTCACTAATTTCTACTTCAAAAGTAGACTGACCTTTAAAAATATTATCATTATTCCAGATTCTCGTAAATAAATATTCAAATGGTGAAAATCGTAATTCTTTACAAGCCACAAAAAACCCAGCTTGAGCCATAATAATATTAATACCAATCGCTTTCATTAAAGAAGATTTACCACTAGCATTAACACCAAATAGAAGAATCCCATCCAAATTTTGAGATCCAAGTGAAATATTATTATCAACATAATGTATTTTTTGATTAATATGCTCAATAATAGGATGACGAATACCTTTAAAATCAAAGAAACTTTCTTCTGCTTCTTCTAAAATAGGACATGAATAAGTTTTTTCAATCGCAATTTTAGCACCAGTCTTAACAATATCAATTTCAGTAACAAATTTAGTGATATCATTTAAAACTGACAAATAATTATTGGCAATATTAGCCATAGTTTCTTTGTAAACAGCAATCACAGTTGCTTTGAGTGATTCTAACTCCATTTTAATTTTTTTATTCTGTCGATCCAACAAAGAGTAGATTTCAAAATAATTAGATTGAACTGTATCTGAATTTACAGATGGAATAGCTTTTAGTTTGTCTTTAACTTTACTATTTTCTTTTTCTGAAGCAGGATTAGGATTTTTCAAAAGAATAATAACATCATTATTGCTAGGTGATCGTGATTTTACAAGAGATGTAATACTATTTAGTTCAATTTGATATGTTTTATACAAACTACTATCTTTTTCATAAGCTTTAAATTGATCTTCATCATTCACATAGGTATTATAAAAATTATTAGGATTTACTGGAACTTTTAATTGAACCATTTTTTCGCCATTTTTTATTTTTTCTTGAATTTTTTCATTCAATACATTAAATCTATTCTTTGTTAAATAAATATGGTGTTCGAATTGTTCACTATGGTCAAATCGAGCAACATTTTTAAGTTTCTTTAATCCTTCTTTTTCACGTTCATTAACTTGTTCATCAATCCATTTAGCAAATTGAATAAAAATTTCCATAGAATGATCAATTCTAGTTTGTTGTTCATCGAGAGTTGTATTACAACCAAATTTAAAAAAGTTTTTATCAACTTTTTCCAAAGTATTAAAATTAGTCTTTTCTAAATCAAAAGTATTGTCAATATTTTCAAATACACCTACAAATTTTTCCCAAACTTCATTACTTGGTAAAAAACCATGTAAAGGTTTAGATTTACGTTCTTTGACTAAAGAATATAATCCAATGATTGCTTTATATGAAATAACTAAATTACTAATTTCATTTGGTACTAAATTACCCATCGCAATACGACGATGTAAACGTTCCAAATCACGAATGTTTTTAAGATGACTTTCAGTTGCCAAATAAAATTGTTTGGAAGGGATGCCATTCTCATCAAAATCCATGGCATCCTTAATTTCTAGGTATCTTTGATTCAAAATTTTGGGATCACGGATCGGATTTAATAAACGATTACGAAATCCACGACGTCCAATAATAGTTGATGTCATATCAAGAATTTTAATGAGACAAGGTTCACGTGAATTGAAACGATTGTCAATGATGTTAAGTTGTTCAAGTGAATTATTGGCCAAAATAAGTTGGGTATTCATCTCCCATACTTCTGGGACTCGAATTTGATTGAGCATAATATTTGAATGATCCAAAATATAACGAAGAAGCATCATTAAGCTAAGACGTCCATATTCTTTGTAATGAAGACCAAGATATTCTAAGACTGATACTTTAACTTTGTGTTGGTAAATTTTTTCGAAAAACTTACATTGAACATCAACAAATTTCTCAACTCGACTGTAAGTAATAAAATTAAAACGATAGTGACGATTACTTAGATTAAGGGCTGCGACCATATCTGATTCTGTAATATCTGGATCACATGTTTCAATTAAAACTTCACGAGGAGCTTTGGCAGAAATAAATTTTTGTATTTCATCATATGAAAGAATTGTGTTCTGATCATATGAAAAAGTTTCATAAACTGTTGTTTGACCGGTAATGCTATCAAGAGATGACATACCAATATAAAGAGTTGAAGTTTTTGGGTTCAATCGGTTTTTAACTTTTTCAATCACAATCATAACAACTGTATTACTATCTTGTGATGTTCGGAGGTTAGTTCCTGGTGAATAAATACCTTCAACTGATCTAGTTGTACCGGCACATTGTTCATCTTGTTTAATAACAACTACGGTCCATCCACATTCATCAACGAGAATATTTACAAATTTATCTAACATATAAATTGGAAATCCAGCCATATAAACTTTGGCTTCTGGTGAACAACCAACTGAAACTTTTTTTTGTGAAACAGTTAAATTTAGAGAATCTGAAATTTGATCTAGAATACCTAGACGTTTACCATCTGAATATTCAGCACCATAAATTTCATAAAAATCACCAACTTGGATATAAACAGCAGTTTTAGGTCCAAATTGTGCTTGATATTTTTCAACATCCGCAAAATATATATCAATAACTTTAGGTTTTTCGGGTTTAGTAGTCATATTTAATGTAATATTTGTTAATTAAATAAATAATTAATCTTATATAAAGTCTTATACATATATATTCTAGATACTAAAAGTTATATTATTTTTATTATTTTTATTTTTATTTTTTCTTTTCATATTTTTTCTTTTCATATTCTTTCATTTCATTCTTTTCGTTCCATTCTTTTCTTTTTATTTTTTTGTTGATATAAAAAATTGAATTAAGAATAGTTGAACAAAAATAATCTAAGACAATTATAAGAGTATATTACTAATTTAATAAAATAAAATGCTTGTACCAGTTCGTTGTTTTACTTGCGGTAAAGTTATTGGAGCTATTTGGGAATATTATCAAAGACGTCTCCGTGAAGAACGTTTTAAAAAGGAAATGGATTTGAACGAAGAAGAAGATGAATTTATGGATTTAAGTGCAGCTGAATTTGGAAAAACCATTGCTGGTAACATTCTAGATGAAATTGGATGTATTCGCCCATGTTGTCGTTCAACACTATTTACCTGTATTGATCTTTCAGAAGAAATTTCATATTAATTTCATAATAATTTCATAATAATTTTATAATAAAAAAAAAATAAAAATAAATAAAAAGAATATTTTATTATCACATTATAATTTTTTGTTTTTATATTTAGAGAATTTTAAGCACTATACATTAAAGCAGCTTGTCCATTTTTAATTTCTAGAATATTATAATTTCTAGCATATACAGTTATTGACCCAGCCGGAATATTATCAGTAAAAATCAAAGAAATAACAGCAGAATTTAACATTGAAAAATTAAGATGTCCTGATGGTTGAAATCTATGTGGTTCCATACTAAAAGAATGTAGATATATAAAATTATTAGGTATTCTATTGTAATATTTATAAGCATTAACTAATCTAAAATATTGTGAAGATTTTTCTTCCATTAAATCATGTCCGTTAATTCTCCACTGACATGCTTTAAGAGGTTCTTGTGGTTCAGTATTTGTTTCATAATAACTTAAAGTTCGACTAAAATTAAGCCAATCATTGGTATTACGAATACCATCGGCCTTATAAATCCAGAATAATTCTTTAATTGGATGATTAAAGAATACTTCAATATTTTCATTAACTGTATTTTGAGCAATGCCATTGCCATCATGTATTTGTACTTGTTCAATTAAATACTTATGATGTTCTTTAGCAAAAAAACGTCTTTCTTGATTGCTTAGAAAAATGAAATCACAATGGAGTCTACCATCAATTGAAATTAAAGTTTCACTTGGTCTATCTGTCATGTCTGGTCCTGAATACCAAGATTCATCAAAATCTCTTAAGAAAACATTGATTTTTATTTCATGATATTGTAGTCCAACTAACGGTAAAGCTTGACTGATATGGCGACAAAACCAAAATTGTAGAGGGATAAATAATATTGTTTCTTGAGTTGTTGAATATCTATTGAAATATTGATTTTTAGCTATCATTTTATTATATCCCCATCTTTTTGATTCTGGTAATTCTATATTACTTAAAATCTCCATAAATTCACCTGTTTGTGAATCTATTTTAACACCACCAATTTCAATTGTAACTTCTTTAATCAAAGAATGTCCTGGGGCATTAACCCAACTAATATTATTTCCTAAAGAAGGTAATCTTAGTTCCAAAACCATGCGGCTTAATAGATCTGCTTTTCTAGGTATAGTTAATGTTGATTTTTTTCCAAAAATTAATCCTTGGTCAAAAAATACAGGAATTGATTCTACAGAAAAATGAGTATGTTGTCTATATACATTTCTAAAAAAACTTATTTCAGGGTTTCCGACAAATTCTGCATCTTGTTTACCAAGTGCTACTAAAGCTAATAAAGATCCTGTCATTTTTATTATTATATATTATGTATTTATCTAATATTATCTTATAATCAAAATAAGAGAATAAATTTTTATTTTTTTATTTATCAATATAAAAAAACTTTAATTTTATTAAATTATCTTATTTTTGACATAATATTATAATATGTCTACATCTATGTCTAAAAAAGAAAAAGTAAACCGTGATAAAACAAAAGGTGAAAGAGTTATGGAGATTGTTAAAGCAATGAAAAAAATAAAAGAATTAGGTATTCCTGACACAACACCTGGAATTATAGAATTTAAGAAAATTACAAATCAATTTATTGAAGATGGAATCCCTGTAACCGGAAAAGTTTCATTAGAAGAATATGGTAGGATGTTATGTTATATTTTAACAAATCATAACTTAAAAGAGTCAACAATTGCTTTGATGGCAACAAAAAAATAATAAAATTGAACTTTTTATTTTTGAAAAATAAATTATTAATTAATATTAAAATTGATTAATTAATAACATGACTGAATTAAACCATATTGATCTAGAAAAAGATAAAATAATAAAAAATCTTCAAGAAGAATTAGAAAAAGCAAATAAAAAAATTTGTGATTTATATACCAAATATGGTGTATCCATTGGTGAAAAAGATTTGAATGAAATTAATTTAAATCTTAAGAGTAAAGAAACTAATTTTTACCATAATTTTTCATTACATCTATATGATATTTTAAGACATTTTTCCCAAGAAGATACAGATATAGCTTTTGAAGATTTATTCTTATCTGAAATTAAAACTTTTATTAAAAATAATATTAAAAAAAGTCAAAATCCGACTATAATAAAAGATTCAGATCTATTTAGTAAAATAGAAAATACACTTATTAAAACATATAATATTGAACAAATGAAAGATTATTTCAATCCTGATTTTATGTAAAATATTCATCTTCTTCTTCTTCTTCATCTTCTTCTTCTTCTTCGTCTTCGTCTTCTTCTTCATCTTCATTTTCTTCTTCATCTTCATCATATGATATAGATTCATTACAATCATCTTCATTTTCATTATCTTCATTTTCTTCTTCATCTTCATTATCTTCATTATCTTCATTATCTTTTTCATATTGATCATTTTTAATAATAACATTTTCTGAAATATTGTCTTTATCTTTGTCTTTGATCAATAAAACTTCTTTCGAAGATTCTAAAAGATTATTATCTTTGTTTGTAGAATTTATATTTATGTTTGTATTTGAATTGGAAATACTATTATTCTGTGTATTATTACTATCTATTTTATAAAAGTCTGGGATTGATATTTGGGATAAAATAGAAAACCCTGACGCTTTAAGTACCCCATTAATAATTCTTTTTCTTTGTGAAGCATTAAAATTTAAAAAAGTATTATGATGAGTAAATACCTGATTATTAGTAATACTTATTATTCTTTTGATATTTTCAACCATTGTAGTTTTATCCCATTTACCATTTGTTGTTTTTTCAAAGTGTTCTCTTAAAGATTTATCACTTAATAAAAAAGGAAGGATAATGTCTTCAATTGAAATATCTTTACCTTTTAATTCTTTGTATTGTTGAATAGCACTTTTTTTAAGATAATGTACCAAAGTTGTAATACAACTATTGATCCCATCACTTTGATAATTTTCTAATAATGTTAAAGTTTGTTGATTATTTAATCCAAATTTATTTTTATAATTGTCAATGAAAGTATTAATATCTATAACATTACTAAAATTTAGATTGAGAAATTGGACTTTAGATATTTTAACATTATTAATTACAGTATTATTAACAATATTATTTGTATTATTTGTATTTTTTACTAATGTATTGGAATCATGAACCTGTACTTGTAATTGTAAATGTTTATTTTCAATAGTCTTGATCTCTAATTCTTTTTCATAATCTTTTTTTGATATTTCATTCTTTAATTTTTCAATTTCTAATTTATATTCATGTTCTTTTTTTAATTGATTTATCTCTTGAGCTAGATTTTGATGATATTTTTGTAATTTACAAGTCTTAATATGACGATTATAACTATTTTTGTATTCATATTCTTTACAACAATTTAAACAAAAAAACATTTTTTGCTTATCTGACTTTAAATTTGAATAATTTCTTTTTTTATTATTTGTATTTATATTTAAATTATTTTCTATTATGGGATTCTCTTCGATGTTTATATCATATTGCTGATTCATAGCAGTCATTAGCTCTAAATCATTATTGAATGAAGGATTATGGAAAATATGACGATGTTTTTGTTTGACTAAATTAATATGTTTTTGAGTTGCATTATGTTTTTTTAAGTTACAATGCGATGATGTTAGGTAATTACAAATTTCACAAAAATGCATTTTAGATTTAATAAAGAAATTTAATTTTAAATCTTTTTCCCGAGGTTTTTTATTCAAAAAAAAATGTTCGACAGAGCAGAAAATGTTCTACCCCAAAAGTATGTGTGATTTATGGCATATTTTCCGCATATGATTTTACTATGCTGTAATTTTAGGACACAATACGCATACTTTTTAAAATTTAAACTCAAAAAAAAGTATGCGTATTTTATGGCATATTTCAGCATCAAACTTTTACTATGCGTGTATTTTAGGACCTAATACGCATACTTTTTTTGTAGTAGGGGTACCCAAAAGTATGTGTGATTTATGGCATATTTTACGCATCACGATTTCCGATGCTAAATTTTTAGGACCTAATACGCATACTTTTTTTTGATTTTCAGTAGAACATTTTTGAACATTTCTGCTCTGTTTTGTTCAAAAAAAAGTATGTGTGATTTATGGCATATTTTAGCATAGTAAAACCACTATGCTAGTAATTTAGAACGTAATACGCATACTTTTTAAACTGATCAGACTTTTCAAAAAATTTGGATTTTTTTATGAAAAACAAAAATACTTTTGCATTTTTAACACTTAAAAAAATTTTTGATGCAGGAATTCCCATAGGTAAAAAAAAAAGTGTGTAAAATGTCGACGTTTTAAAATTTGAATTCCAGTAGACCTAATTTGCTCCCATTACGGGAAAAAATTTATGAGAGCAAATTACAAAATCCAAAATTAAACTTTTTTCAATCAACAAAATTAACATTTTTAAAATTTAGGTTTATATGGTAGCTATTAAATTTTAGAGACTATAATGTTTGTAATTTTTTTAAGATTTTTGTATTTTTTTATTTTTTTTTTGAATTTTCATTTTTTTTTGATTTTTTTTATGTTTTTCATGTATTTTTTCATATAATAGATAATAAAATTTAGAGATAAGAATGCTCGTAATTTTATTAAAATATATTTTTTTATTTTTATAAAAATTTTGATTTTTTTTATTTTTATTTTTTCAAGAAAAAAAGTTGATGAAATATTTGATATAGTGATTATAAAAATTTAGGGACTAGAATGTTTGTAATTTCTAGTTTTATAATTTTGTATTTTTTTTATAAGCTCATTATAAAAATTTAGAGATAAGAATGTTTGTAATTTTGCGAAATTCAATAATTTTTATGTTTTTTTTTATTAATAAAATTTTTAATATAGTGATTATTAAAATTTAGAGACAAGAATATTTGTAATTTTATTAAAATGTATTTTTTTATTTTTCTAAAATTTTTGATTTTTTTTGTAATTTTTTATTTTTTTTAATTTTTATTTTTTCAATAAAAAAAAGTTGATGAAATATTTTGATATAGTGATTATTAAAATTTAGAGATAATAATACTCGTAATTTTTGATTTAATAAATGTTACTTATTTTTAGGAGCTTATTATTAAAATTTAGGGACTAGAATGTTTGTAATTTTTTGATTTTATTGTTTGTCTATTTTTTTTAAGATCAAATTTTATGTTTTTTATTTTATGAGCTTATTATTAAAATTTAGGGACTAGAATGTTTGTAAATTTAATTAATAATTTTTTTATTAATGAATTAAAATTATAAAAATACAGTGAAATTAATATTTTTCTACATCTTCTCTTTTATTTTATCCAAAGGGGTGACAGGCCAAGTCCACCCCTTTGGATAAAATAATATTTAAAATAATATATTAAAATAATATAAATTTACATCATAATTTATTATCAAATACTAAGATGTCAGATAATTTATTTCAAGAACATAGTTTAATCAATCCATATGAATTTTTAGGTTTTGATAGTAGAAATCCAAATATATCAATGAATCAATTGAAAAGTACTTATTATCAATTAGCTTTAATTTGTCACCCCGATCGAGGTGGAAATCCAGATGATATGATAATTCTTCAAAATGCCTATTTATACATTAAAAAACAAATTGAATTAAAAGATGAAAAGTCAACAACATTTGAAGATATTGAGAAAGAATTTAAAGATTTTATTGAAGAACAAAATAATATTAAATGTCCTGCTTTTGCTACAGTGTATGATGATGTTCATGAATGGAGAAGAGAATTTAATCAAAAATTTGAAAAAAATGAAATGGATGTTGGTAGTTCTTTATTAAGTGATGGATATGGACGTATGATGGATAAATCATTAATTAATAATATAAATTTAGAAACAAATTATAATAGTGTAATCTTTGATGAAAGAGATCAAGAATTGTCTTCAATTCCTAAACATCAATTTACATCTGAAATAGTAACATATACAGAACCTATGAGCTTTAATTTTAACCAATCATCTGGTTCTGATTTAAATAATACTAAAAAATCTGATTTTACAAGTAGTATTGGAGATCTAACTTTATCTGATTATAAAAAAGCTCTAACTTCATCTAATATAAATTCAATTAAAAGTGATATTGATACAGATAATAGTGATGTTCAAAAGAAATTTGAAAATTTAATGAAAGACAGAAAGCAAACAGTTCAAGTTTCACAACCTAAACATTATGTTCCTCCTCCTGAAAATTGTACAACAGGATATATATAGATTATTTTATTTTTATTTTTTTTTATTTCAAATATAAAAAAATTGATTATTTAATGTAATTAATCATAACAAATATTGAATATAATACATTATAATACATTATAATTTAAAAATGTCAACTTGGGAAAATATTAAAACAAGCGAAGGTAGTCTTTACTACTGTCAACCATCACACAAAGTAAATTCTGATAAAATTATCGGATTTGATTTAGATTGGACTTTAATTAAACCAGAAATTGGAAAGCAATTTCCAGTATCCGCAGATGATTGGATTTGTGCTTATAAAATGGATAAACTTCGTGATTTTTCAAAAAAAGGTTATAAAATTGTTGTTTTTACAAATCAAAAAGGAAGTTTTGAAGGGAAAGGTAAAATGACATTTGAAGATTTTAAAGAAAGATGGTTTAAAATTCTTGATGCGCTTAAAGTGCCAGCATATATCATGGTAGCACCATTAGGAGATTTTTATCGTAAACCAAGTACTTATATGTGGGATTTTATGGTTAAACATCTTAATAATAATATTAACCCATCAATCAATGAGTGTTTATATGTTGGTGATGCTGCTGGTCGTTCAAAAGATCATAGTGATTGTGACATTAAATTTGCTATTAATATTGGTATTAAATTTATGACACCAGAAGAATTCTTTGAAAATTCCAATAAATTCTCATTTCAAAATTTAAAAAATAATCTAGATACATATGGGTTTAATCCTAATACTTATTTAGGAAATCTTAAAGATATTCATAAAATTAATCATATTTCATGGGAAACCGTACAAGAAGTTTTTGAAAATCCAAAGAATCGTTTATTGGTTTTAGTTGGATCACCAGCATCAGGTAAAACATGTTTAGCTGATTTATTGGAGAAAAAAGCTTTAGAAATTAGTTCCACACAATGGAATATTTATAGCTTAGATAAAGAAGGCTGTACAAAGAAAAAGCTACAGGTAAAAGTTTCTAAAATTTTGAAAGAAACTGATGAAGGGTGTATCATTGATTGTACAAATGGTACTATTGAATCTAGAAATGAATGGATTAAATTAGCAAAAGAGGCTTCTAATAATATTAGAGTGGTTTGTATTTTTACTAATGTAAATAAAGATTTGACAATTCATTTGAATAAACTTAGATCAATTAAACATGAAATAGACACAGACTCGCATTCTAAAGGCGTCCCTATTGTTGCGATTCATACTTATTGGAAAAAATTTGAAAAACCTACGAAAGAAGAAGGTTTTGATAAAGTTGTTGAATTTGATTTTGAACCAAAATTTAAAACAGAAAATGAAAAAAAACAATTTCTAACTTGGTTTTAATTAGATAAACTTAGATCAATTGAATCGAAATCTATTTTATTAATAATAACTTTTATTTTATCAAACATTTTATAAGTTTTATTTTCATTTGATAATTCTTTTTTATTTGTATCAAATACTAATTTATTTTCTGATAATTTGGAAATATGAATTGTAAATCTAGTATCAAATTGTTCAATATATATAACTATGCCAGTTGGAATCACATTAATAATAGTGGCTTCAAATGTTTCATTTAAATGGTTATTTTGGTATTGAAAATTCTTATAACTTAAAATAAAATTTTCAATATTATCTTGTTTTAATTCAGCCTCATTCATATCATTTAAATATTTTTTGGGATTAATATCATATCCTCTCAAAATACAATGATTAATTAAATCAGTTGAACGACGAATCGGTGATGTCCAATGTGTATAATCGAATATACCAATGCCATAATGACCTTCATCTGTATCTGAATAATATGCCTTTATTAAAAGAGATTTAATGATATGTTGGCACAATTTATCATTTAAGTGCTCTCTTGTAAATTGTATAATTTTATTTCTATCATTAATATCTAAATCTGTAATAAATTCTGATTTTTTTTGATTTTGATATTGATACTTAATATATTCTTGTAGTAGTACAAATTTATTTGCTGATGGTTGAGGGTTACATCTATATAATTTTTGTATTTCTTTACACATAATTTGGTTAGTATAAATCATCCAATATCTAACCATTTCATGAGATTTTGTCTCTTCACATACAATATAATCATTCATCATTGATTTGATAATTTGTGAGCTTTCATAAATAATTTTAAAATCATTTGATATTACTAATTCTGAATTATTATAATTTTCATCAACATATTCATACCATAATTTGTTTTTTGACTCAATGATAGAATAATACCAACCAACATAGTCTAATGTTTTTAATTCTGGATTATATATAAATTCACTTGTAACTACTCTTGTTTCTTTATTAGGAAGAATTGAACAGAAATTATCAGAATACTCTCTAGGTATCATTGTCCAATTCTTTTGTGATCCATAATATGTATTTCCACGATTAATTATTTCTTCAAATAGATGATGATCTGGATTAATATAATATGATACATCACTAATATGAACATATATATGGATTTGATTTTCAAATATATCAATACTAAAAGCATCATCACAATCCCTTGATGTTATAGGATCTATGCTAAATGTATTTATATTTCTTTGATCTAAATAAACATGTTTAAATCTTTGATGCTGTTCATGATTATGAATAAATGAAGATAAAGCTTCAGTTACATCTTTGTTTTTAGATATTGAAGTTGACGAAGAAATATCTAATGATATTTGATTAAGGTTGTATTTTTTTTCAATTATTGAATCAACATCATTAGATAGTATTTCAACGAGTTCACCCTCTATTTTATTATTATCTGAAGTAACTTTAATAACAACCCATGAATTTTTTTCAAGGTAATTTTTAGTTTTAATTATTATCATATTTGATTTTTTTAATTCTGGAACAAATATATAAATTTCATTTTTGTAAATATGATGAACAAATCCAGTTAATATTTTACCGACTAATGAATAATTTATTACTTTACCATAGTATAAAACTTTATCTTTAGAATCAGGTTCAGATTCTTGATATTCAACTTCCACAATTTCTAGATTAAAAGCCTTTCCAATGTCTTTCTTATTAATATATATTGTTTTATCATCTATATTAACAAATCCGTTTCCAAATTCATTAATTATTAATTTACCTTTGGTATGATAAATAGTTTTTGTTTTATTAATGTTAATGTTAATGTTTTCTGATTCAATATTCGTATTCGTATTCGTATTCGTATTCGTATTAATATTCATTTTTTGTTTTATTAATTATCGATAATAATTACATATAGTATATATTATTTTTTTCCTTTTTGAACTTACCAATAAATAGAAATATAAAAATATATTCATAAAATTGAATTTTTATTATATTTAAATTTAAAGATTTTGAAATAAATAATAATAAGTAAGATGTCTAATAAATCAAAATCTAAGCTTCCTAAAGATGAATCTGAATCTAAGGGGAAAAAAACTTCAAAAACATCTACATCTACATCTACATCTATATCTAAATCTAAATCTAAAATAGTCAAAATTTCAAATGATACTTCTAGCGATAATGATTTAAATGATGAAGATACTGAAAATGAATCATATATATCTGGTTGGAGTATTAGTAAAGAAGATCAAACTAAATACAAGAAAGAATACAAATCTTCTCTAAAAAATTTAAGTTATGAATCTAAAATTGATATTGGTCCTATAAAAGAAAGTGAATTATGGGTAGATATTTATGCTCCAAAATCATTAAAAGAATATATTGATGAAGATCATAATATTGAAAAGGCAAAAATATGGATAACTAATTTTAGAAATAAAGTTAAGAAAACCCCAGCTATTCTTTTATTAACCGGTAAACCTGGAATTGGCAAAACTACTTTAGCTCATCTGCTTTTAAAAGAATTCAATTATGATTATCATGAATTTAATGCCAGTGAAGCTAGATCAGGAAAAGAAATAAAGGATTTCCTAGAACCTTTTAATAAAGGTAATATTCTTAGTTTTTTCGAAGGTTGTAGTGATATTAAAAAAGGACTTATTATGGATGAAGTTGATGGTATCGATAGCAGAAGTTCATCCAGTGATGGTTTAACTACTTTCTTAAATATGACAGAAGCAAATAAACCAGATAAATTTAAATATCCTATAATTTGTATTGCTAATGATTCAGGATGTAATAAAATAGATAAAATTAGAAAGTTTTCATTAGAATTAGAAATTAAACCACCTTCAAAAAAAGGTTTAAAAAGTTTTATTACAAAGATTGGAAAAGGAGAAAATTTAGATATAGATAAGGATGTAATTGATGATTTAATTAATAATTCAGATCCTGATTTTCGTCAAATTGCTAATAAACTATCCTATTTAACTAAACTAATTAAAAATGAAAGTGGGAATGGAAAGAAAAAAATTACAATGAAAACATTTGATGTAATTAAAGGTTTAACACAAAATGATAAAAGATTAGAATTGACAGAAATGATTGACACAATTATGTTACCATCAACAAATATTGAAGAATCAATTAGATTATATGAAACTGATATTAATATTATATCAATGTCATTTTATTCAAATTTTACTGAAAATATAACCAAACTTAATATTTCAAATAAAGATAAAATTAGAAGTATTTCAGAAATTAGTCAATATTTAGTTGATGGTGAAATTTATGCGGATTATTATTGGAAAAATAAAGTATCATCATTAGAAATTTACCAAGGGGTTAATCAAATTTTAAGTCCAAAATATTTAATGAATAAATTATGTTTAAAGGATCAAGAAAAAAATAAAGAAAAAAATAAAGAGAATGGCAAAGAAAAAAGAGATAAAACTTATCATAAATGGGATTTTACTGGAAAAAGAATCTTCTACCTTAATCCACATATTATGGATAGATTTTGGAAAATTGGCATTGCCAATCAAATATATTCAACATCACATTTGTCATATTTGATTGAATTGATCTGGAATTTGCTAAAATCTAAAAAATATCAAAAACAGGATAAAATTTATAGAAAAATATTACATAAACTGTTTGAAGGTGGGTTAGAAATTAAAGATTTTGAAAATATATACAAAGGTTTCACTTTAGGTACGGAAGATAATAAATTAAACGAAGAATATTCTAAAGAATTAAAAGGAGTTATGAAACCTTATTTTACTGATTATCAAACAAACTGTCTAATGGAATTTCAGGCAAATCTGGAATTAAGTTCAAGTCAATTGGCTTCGCTTTTGTCACTTTCGTCATAACCATTTGAGGACAATAAAATTTTTCAACTTGATTGTTTTTTAAATTAAAATTAACTCTTTGTGTGTTTTTAACAGACAAAGGTCTAATTTTTTGCTTAACCCCACCATTTTGATTTGAAGATGTTGGTGTTATATTCCCTTTTTTGGATTTATGACTATTTTTTCTATCTAATTGCTGTATTGGTTGTGTTTTTTTTTTATTTATTAGTATTTGTTGAGGTTGATTTGTTATTTGTTGTTGTATTTGAGGTCTTGGGTTTGATTGGTGTGGTTGCTGGGATTGTTGTGCTGATTGTTGTGATGATTGTTGTTGCGATGATGCTGATTTTTGTATATTTTTTTGTAAAGATTGTTGTTTAATCATTTTTTATAGATTAAATAAATAATTTATATTATAAACTTATTTATTTATTTTGATTTTTCGAACGATATTGAATATAATTAATTATGTTAATTTGTAATTTTTTTATATCATCTGGTATAGTTTGATTTTTATATTGTTGATGTAAATTATTCTCTACTGTTACAATATTTGTATACATTTCATTAAATTTAGCAGGATGAATTTGGGGTTTTAATTTAAATATTTTAACTTTTTCTATCTGAATTGCCATCCATCTTTCAGTATAAGGGTGTGTTTTAAAATATTTAGTTTTTAATAAATTATAACTATCTAAAAAATTTTTTTCCAAATCTTGAATTTGTTGATCATTTTGTTTTATTGTTTTTGGAACAGTTTGTGGGATAGAACCAATATCAGTATCTTTATCTTTATCTTTATCTTTATCATTATTAACATTATTTTTTTCATCTAATTTTTGAGAAATAACATTTCGTAAAGTTTTATTCTTCTCCAGTGGAATATCTAATTGAGGCGGAGATTCTATATATCCTGTTTCTTCCATTGGTATATCATCTAAATCAACTTCTTCATGTTCACTTTCTGTTTCAGATTCATATTCTGTTTCTGAATTACAAATAGTTTCTGTCTCAGTTGTATATTCAGTTTGTGTTTCTTCATAATCTATTTCTTCTTCTTTAACCTCATGACCAATTGAAATAGTTCTAACTCTTGATTCTATTTTAGTATTAATATTATTATTTGACCCTTGGGATTTTTCTTTTTCAAAATTAATTTTAGATTTGTCTTTTTCAGTATCAACATTTTTTAATATATCATTTCTAGGTCCATCTTTTACAGAAATATCTTCTTTAACTTTAACTTCCTTCGAATCTCTTTGATTTAATTTTAAAGGCATTATCGAATCTTTTGCTATGGCATATTCTGCTAATTTTTCAAACCGTTCTTTAATTTTATTTTTTTCATTTTCTTTAATTAAAGCCATAGCATCTACATTTGATTTTGTTTTCTTTTTTGATGGAATAATAGTTTTTAATTTAAAGTTTGATGAAGTATGTTGTTCTCTTTCTTCTAGGATATAATCAATCATATTATCAACTATTTTATCATTATTACAATATTTTGATAGAGCTTGTCTTAAAAATTTTTGATTAACTGATGGCATTCTAGATGTTTCAACTAATTCCAATTGTCGATCAATCCCATCATGATTCAAATTTAAAGAATGAATATTATTTTTTTTATAATATAATGATATCTCTTTACTTAATTTATCTCTGGCTTTGGTTCTTTCAGATTTAGCTTTAGATAAAGAACGAATTTCCTCATCTAATTTTAAAAATTCTTTAATTACACTAGAAAATTGAATAGACATTCTATTTAATAATTTTGTATATTATAGTATATTATATTGTAAAACAGTTATTATAATATTATTTTATACTCAGATTGATATAATTTTAAATGTCTGAAAAAAGAGATATTAATATGAAAGCAACTTTATCAGCTGTTAAGGAACGTCAAGAAAGACTTTCACAAATTAAAGAAAAGAATATGAAAAAATCAAATCAAAATAATAAAATTTCTAATGGTATTCAATTACTGTATAATGTAATGAAAAATGAAAATATGAAAATATTGATGGATGTTAATACAGTTTTTAAAACTAATTTACCTTTTAATTGTGATCTACAGAAAGAATATATTAAACCTCCATATTTAGTTCCTAAAATTGTTAGTCATAAATTTGAAAGACATTTGAATTCAATGGTTTGATTTTATGATCTATTATTTAAGATTTACTAATTACAATTTACAATTTAAGATTTACTAAAATAATGATTTTTTTCTATTTTAAGTTATATAAAAAATTATTATATATTTATTTATAATAATAAATAAAGGTATAATATGGATCTTCTTAAGCATCGTTCTGAAAAAGCAATAAAGAATCAAGAATTAATTAAAGAAATTTTAGATAAAGATCTAGTCCAAAGATATCTTTTTGGTTCCTTGTCTGAAATGAAATTAATTAGAGAATTAATGCTTGATAAAATAATGAATGAAAAAATAAAAAATAGAAAAGATATTGAAAAGTTTGATAAAATAAAAGAATCATTACAAGAGTATTTCTATATTGAAAATTTAGATCAATTAGATAGTGGTGATTATTTAAGATATTTAAGTTTTAATAATGATGGTGAATTTGAGCTTAAAAAAGGAGGATTTTTTGTCAACACAAAAGATAATTTTATAATTTTAAAATCATCTGATCAATCTCAAAATGAAAAATGTTCATATTGGAAAATTAGTGATAAAACACCGATTTTTTGTAAATTAAATGATAATGATAAAATGATTCTTGTTTTGATGGAAAAAATAGTTTAATTTTGTTGAAAAATATTCTTTAGAAAATGATTTCTCATTATATTATTGATAGGAATAGTATAGTTAATGTTTGTTAATGAAATGAAATAATCAATGAAAGATGGTGCTGAAGATAAAGCACTTAAAATTATATTTTTATCTATTTCATTTACATTTGGAAAAATTTTATCAATATTTTCTTGTATTTTGTTAAAAGCTGATATTAATATCTGTTTTTTTAAATCCCATGATAAATTAGTATATTTTGATATAGCATTACCTACTTGACTAACAATACTAATCATCTTACCAGGAATATCATTTGGTTTTAGTTTTTCATTATGAATATTATCATAAATTGTTTGGTATAATTCATTAACAATATTATTAAACTCATTTAAATCTGTTTCTGTTTCTGTTTCTGTTTCTTTTTCCAAAGGAGATGAAGTAGATTCTGTTTCATAGAATTCTTCTTCATTTATTTGAACATTAATATTTAATGTATTATTTTCAGTTTGAGTTTGTGTTTGTGTTTGTGTTTGTCTTTGTTTTTTTAATTCATCTTCATAATCAAAAACCATTGTATGAATACTTTCCATTAAATAAATTTGATGATTTTTAGTGATATTTAAATCATTAATTATTTTAATTAATATATCAATTATAATACGATATTTATTAGAATCATTTAATTCATAATTATTACCCTCAATATAATTATATACTTTTTCAACAATTGAAAAGAAATTATCTTTGATAGGGTTAAAAGCTTTAAGATATTCTTTTAAAGTATCATTATTTATTACTTGATTTATAATATCATTATTCGATAAAGATAGAGACATATTTTACTATATTATATTATATTTAATTATTGATATATTTTTATATTTAATTTAGGTTGATTTTGTGCAACTATATTATAAAAAAAATTGATTATTTTTAAATTTAAAATAAATAATAAAACAACGACCAAACTCTCCTATGAAGATGTCTGATTCAAATAAAGATAATATTAAGTTCGATGATCCGTATCCTTTCTGTCTTACGACACAGTGCGTTTGCGCTTGTGTCAATGGTTGTCAGAATGAAAGGTGTTGTCATTCAAGAACTGTTATTGTTGATGGCTGTTGCGGTCCTGAGTGTCTTTTCATCTGTTTTCCATTTTCCTTCGTAGTAGATATCATTACACTGGTCCCTTTTCTTGCCATCTGCGGTGTAAAGAAATGCGTGAAGTGTGTGAAGTCTGATGCGACTAAAGTTACTGTGACAAACCAACCTTCTGCCAATCCCGTTGTATAAGTGTTTGAATCCAGTGACTGAGAGGTTAGATACATGTGGACCTTTAATTGTCCTCACTCTTTTTTTATTTTAAGTTTATTTTAGATTAACATGATATCTAAAATTGATATTTTTTGTAAATTTAAAAATATATTATATACCCTCCCCCATTCCACGATGTGCGATTGTGAAGAAGATTGCAAGTTCACCAACGACTACCATCCGTTCTGCCTTGTTTACAAGGTGGCTACCAATGAAGACGATGATGATCGGAAGTGCTGTGAGACCGACTACTTTATGTGTCTGGTTGGCGCGTGTGCGCTGGCCATTGACCTGTCCTTGATTGTCCCTTGCCTCTGTGGCTTGGGTGTGAAGAAGTGCTTGAAGTGTGTGAAGTACGTGAAGAGCGAGAAGATTGAGGTGTCACAGGTCATTGTGAACACCCAACCAATTGCCTCCACTACCTCCGACATCATCACACCAGCACCGGTTGCCGCCTCTTCGGTGGTAATTGCTGCTGAGGTATTTTCACCAAGCGACTAAGTTATAGGTTTATATTGGGGGGATTCGTAAAGCCCACTTTTTTTATTTTATTTTTATTTTTATTTTATTTTAGATTTTTAGATTTTTAGATTTTTAGATTTTTAGATTTTTAGATTTGGTATAAAAATTGATTTTTTTAAAATATTAAAAATCAAAATGTAGTTACATCCGAATAACTACCATTTAAAGATGTCTGATAATAAATGTATCAGTTCTTATCCTTTTGAATTAACTTATTCAGTAATTAATTCAATATGTAAATATTTTTGTTGGGAATGTAGTGAATGTAGTGAATGTAGTGAATGTATAAATTCAAAATGGCCAAAAGTAGATCCACAATTAAATGATTTAATAAATGACGGTAATTGCATTTGTATACCTTTAATTTGTAGTACTACTGTTGCGCTTGATTTATTAACATGTATCCCAGTCACATGTAGATATTGTTATAGAAAAATCAATAATAATTGTTCATGTAAAAAAAAATCAATGGTTAATGTTATAAAGATAGATACAAAAAATGATTTTATTGATAAAGAAACTGGTCTTCCTTCATATCAATATGTTCAAACATATATTCAATCAGAAAATACTTTAATTATTCAATCTCAATCTCAATTACCTCTTCCACCATCTTATTTTTGATGATATTTATTAATATATAGATATTTAACTATATTATCAAAGGTTAAAGAGTTACTATCTTGTATGTTTATCATGTATGGTTCATCATACATAGATTCACACATATCACAATAACATGTATTTTTATAAATTAAATGATTTTTATAAAGTAATGGTAATATTTTTTTTATATTATCTAGTGAATTATTGATTGTAAAAATTCTATTATAGTTATTATTCTCAATTTCTTGATTATCAATTATTAATTGATGAAGTTTTTCTTTCTCTTGATCACTTAATATATGAAAAGATTGACCAATATATTTCTTTTTATTTTCAACACTATTATTATCATCATTTTCTAATATTTCAAGAGGTATATTAATTATATTTTTATCTTTTAAAAATTCTTTTTTAAAGCTATATCCATTGTTAATTGCATATAAAATTTGAGAATAGTTAATTGGTGAATTAATCAAATATATTTTTTTTTTATTTATAATTTCTGAACATAATGGTGACATTCTAATAATTTTTCCATCAAAATAACATTTATTATAATCAATTTCATAACTATCAATACAATTTTCAATAGTCCATTCTATTTTATTATTTAATTTAATTAAATATTGCCAATTTTCGGTTTCTACTTCAATCTCAATTCCAAATTGTGTTACATGGTATTTGATGAACTTTTTTAATTTAGTAAAATAATTATCAAAAAAATTCAAAATAGTATGAAATCCTTTTTGTGTTAAAATATCAAAATCAATTTGTTTATAATTATCAATATTAGGTTTATTAATTAATAAATTATGAATAAAACTCCCTGAAATAATAAAATCTTCAGACCATCCTTTGATGTCAGCAATATTAAAATTTAGATAATTTGTAATGTTTATGGTATGATTTTCATCATATTCAGAAATATTATAATGTCTAATATATATAAATCCCATTATATCTTCCTCTTATTTTAATATTGTAATAGGTTCTCAAATTAAAATAATTAAATAATCTTAAACTAAAAATCATAAAATAAAAACTATAAACTAAAATAAAAATAATTGGCTTAAAACTTTGATGAATAATATAATGTATAAAATAATATAGATTTTTTAATTAAATTATGAGTACTAAACTTAATAATAGTATTTTTGGTAACTTGTTTTATTTGGTAAGTAATCATTTTACTAATCAGAATAATTTATTTACACAATATAATGAAAAATTTTTATTAAAAAATACTAATTTAATTGGAGAATTAACATATAAAAAACGTAATATCATTTTAAGAGATAATACTAAAATATGGGGTATACAATCATATATTATAATTAAACATGAAAAAGAAAAAGAGATAAATAAAAAAATAGATATTGTTGAAAGTTATATTCTTAATGGATATAATCATAAAATAAATGAAAAACTATTAATAAAAAAAATATGTTATGATAAATATAATATTCAATATTGTGTTCCTACATTATATGATTCTCTTCCTAAAGAACTTATTGAAGATATTATAAATAATAATAAGGAAATATTATCAGTATCATTTCAAAAATAACTGTTATTACACCTTTATTTATTTACAAATAATTGTAAATTCGAAGTTGATATTAAAAATAAAAAAGTAAAAGTTTATAATACCATTGATATACATCATGGAAGTGAATTATTTATTTCATATGATTATGATTATTGTTCATAAAAAAATATAATAAATAAATAATATTAAAATGTAATAGCAGGAATATTTTCTTTATTATCTAATTTATATAAATAAAAATATGCACGTGATGCACTCATTGTATAATTAATATTATTACTATATAACTGTTTTCTTATATATTCGAATCCACTTTTTCTTAAATTATATGAAATTTCTACCCAACTATAATATTTATGTATACCTATAGATTTTTTAGATTCTAAATTTCTAAATTTAGAATCTAAAAAATTTTCTTCAGATGTGTTTTGATCAAAAACATTTACATAAAATCCATGCTCAATATCATTTATCATATAATCAGCATATGTAAAAGCATCATGTTCAACAATTATTAATGTACCATTAATCTTTAAAATACGTTTTATTTCTTTCAATGTAAAATCTAAATTATCAACATGATGTAATACCATTTTAATTGTAATTAAATCAAATGTATTATCATCAAATGGATATGGTTCATTATATGTTAATTCTTTAAATGTAAATTTATCAATATTTCGATGTCTTCCCCAATCACCTTTTTCTGAAAAATCAGCAAGGTCTACACCAACTATATCTTTTTTATCTAGACCTAATAATTGACCGAACGATATTGCAAATAAACCATTACCACATCCAACATCTAAATATTTATTTATATTATTTATATTTCTTTGATTTCGAGCTATTTGTAAATATCTAATCATATGTTCTTGGACGGCAATATTTCCATTACAAGGATTTGATTTTTTAATATTAAATCTATTTTTTGGATTTTTATATAATTTTTTAAATTTATTATAAATTTCTTCATCTGGTTTATTAGATATTAAAATATTGTAAATAACATTAGTTAAACTGGGATGAAATCTTTTTAATGCTATTTCTAGTAATCTAGTTAATATAATTGGATTAAAATTAAATGCTATTTTAACTAAAGCATTAAATTGTTGCCCACTTTCATAGGGTTTATAATATTTTATATAACTAAATTCCGGTTTTATTAAGTTTAAATATTCATTATAATTACATTTAAATTGATTTTTATAATTAGGATTATATTGAAATATATCATAATCTGATGGTAATCCAATATTATCAAACTCAATATGTTTTTTTGTACTCTTTTTTGTATTCTTTTTTGTAATTTTTTTCGTATTCATTGTTATTTTTAATATAATATTATATTAAAAATAAAAAATAAAATATAAAATATAAAATGGATATTGGAAATATTCGTCAATTACAAAGAGAAATAAATAAATTATTAGGAAATTCTCATAACCCAAATGATTCATTAATATTTAATATTCATGACCATAAATATTATACTGAAACATATAGACAATTATTACAATTTTCTTTAGATTCTTTGAAGGATTTTTTAAGATCTCAAGAAGGATTTAAATCTTATATGGTTCCAGATATAACAATAGAAGAAAAATCAAAATTTTCTGATAAAAAAGGAAGATATTATCCATACAACGATAATAAAATTATTAGAGATAGATTAAGAAGTCTTCCAAGAAGATATACAAAACAAAAACCTACTAAAATTATGGATTCTGGTTATTTATCATATTCAGAATTACATACATATAATAGAGAATATACTATTTACGAATATATGAAAGAAACTTATTATGATATTAAAAACCCTACAGCTATTTTTAAAATATTTAAAGAAAGAGTTGAAGACATGGTTAGATGTTTAACCAAACATGAACATTCAGTAAATGTAACTAAAACTAGTGATGATTTATTATTTCTTAGAATTGAATCTGAAAGGGAAAAAATTATGTTATCATCTATTTACAACAAAGCATCCGCAGATTTAGTGAAAGAATTAAGAGAAATGGCTAATTATGTTATGTGGGGAGTTAAACAAATCAAGTGTTATTATAATGATGATGGAACATTAAAAAGTCTAGAACAATTAAATAAAGATGTTGATGATATATTAGATAAATTAAGAGCTGCTAAAGCAGGTGACCCAAATTGTGTAAAAAAAATGATGACATTTTTACCATTATATATATTTAAAGTTGTAAAAAGTAATGGCATATCATCTGATAATTTATCATTATTTGAAGATGGAGACCAATTTGATTATGACGAAGATAAATTAAGAGAATATTATATAGCTAATGGTATACCAAGAGATTACGAAACCAGTAATGAGTCAGATGATGAAAAAAGTATTATAAATGGTCCTCAAACACAATTTCGTCTTGGTATTGGATACGATTTATTTAGAGATAGAATAGGACAATTATATTCTGATATTAATGGTTTATGGAGTACATACTCTACAGAACTAGATTTATTTAATAGTTGTAGTAAATATATTAATTATAGTATTTATGTTAATTTATTACAAATGTATATGTTTATGATAAAAAGTAATTTAGTATTTCCATCTAGTTTTTCTTTAAGAAAAGAAATTAGACCAGATGGGGTTAATCGTAATATTTATAATGAAAAAACACAAACATATGAATTTAGATATAAAGATCCAATTGGAAAAAATAATTTATTTAATCCAAATATGAAATTTATTGGAGTTCATTTTATTAAATATGTGAATAATGAACTAGGTAAATTAAAATTAATGATTCTTCCATTATTTGTTTTCATAAATAAAAATTTTTCTAGTAGAAAAGCAATTCCAAGAACTAGTACAAGAGTAACAACAATTGGAAATGATTTTATATCTTCTTATACCGGTGATGAACGTGAAATTATTACTTGTAATAATAGAATGTATTTTGTTGAGGATGGTGAAATAACACCTTCATTAAGTCTTACATATCATGAATTAGCAAATTTATTATTTTATGGTGCTAAAGCTTATATGATTGGAAATGATAGAAAAGAATTATATTTTACAATGGCTGATAAAGATGATCCTAGATTACAAGAATTAATTAAATTGTTAAATATGACCCAGGTATTCTTTGTTAAAGACAAAATGGAAGGTTTTTCAAGGGGGAGATTTAAACTTATGACTAGAGAAGAAATTATTGCGAGTGGCAATAAAGGTGAATTAATGGGAAATCAACAATTCGGTGGTTGGAAAAAGAAAACTAAAAAGAAAATTACTAAAAAGAAAATTACTAAAAAGAAAGTTGATAAAAAGAAAAATAACAAAACAAGAAAAATTAATTAGCAGTTTTTACATCTTTATTTATTTTTTTATCTATTTTTGTATTTTTAATTGATTTTTGACTAAAATATTAGATAAAAAAATTGAAATGTTGAAAGATTATAAGTGTTAATTGTTGTATAATATCTAAATTTTACAACAATTATTCTTAGTTTAAAATGACTAAGACTCCTAAGGGTGCTGCTAGCGCCTCTGATTCTAAGGCTATTAAGGCCAACGCTGCTCCTCTTTCTCGTGGTCGTCGTTCTCATGATCCGAATCGTGCTCTTGCTTCTCTACCTGCCAGTCGTTTGATTGATAAAGTATATAACATTCCTGATACTAAACTGATGTCTAAAGGGCTTATGACAGTTCTAGCGACAATTGGTAATTTGAAGGAATCTCAACTTCCGATTGGACCAAATGAACCTAATCCGATGGGTCGTCCTGTTATCTATAATTTTAATCAATTTATTGACTGGGCGAAAAGTTTTTCGATTGACGAAGGATTTATTGTAGTATCATTGTATGGATGTACTGGTTCTGGAAAATGTATTTCTAAGGGTCCTATGTGCGGTAAACATATCCATATTAATTCAGGTGGTTTAACTTTTACCAACAAAAAGGGAACTCATATTCTACTTTGTGGTACAAGTTCAAACAATTCAGCACATGCTTTTGTTGATTTGTCTGATCCTTATGTTAAACTTATTTCATCTTGTTTGGCTTATCTGAAGTACATTTCAATTGAAGATGGAACACCTGGTGGATCACATAAAGATGACGATGAAATCGCATTTCAAGAAGATATTACAGCTGATGTTTCTTATCCTCTATTTGTTGATACAGTAAAGTTGATTAATCCGAATATTAAATGTCAAAAATATGATAATCCAGATGTTAAACTTAAAGTTAAGGTAGTTCGCCCGAATGCTTTCGGTACAGGATATTATTCTAACATCGAATTACCTCCTTCAGATGATGAAGAAGTAGATGAAGATGATGATGGAACATCGAACCCCAATACTAAAAAGAAATTTTCAAAAAAACCTAAACAGACTAGTATCACTCTCAATCAACCAATTCAGGAGAATACAAATGAAGATGAAAGTGATGAAGATGAAGATGAAGATAGTGAATCTGATTAGAAACTTCTAATCGATTTTAATTTAATTTAATTTAATATTTTCACTAATAATTTTTTTTCTATTTAAAGATTAATAAAATGCCAGAAGATATATTTAGAAAACGTGCTTCTTTAAGCAGAAGAGAAAGAAAATACTGCACATGTCTTTTAAAAGTTAGAGAAAAAACTAAAATTAATCCTTATGCTATTTGTACTAGATCATTATATAATTTACAAGGGATTAAACGTCGTAAAACAGTTGATTGTGACTATAATTACAACTATGAAAAAATACCTGTTAATATGATTCGTTCATTAGCAAATGAAAGAAAGGTTCCTATTAAAGGAACCAAAAGTAATCGTAATAAATTAACACCTAAAAAAACTTTAATCAATAGATTATATCGTAAAATAACACAAAGACGTTCTGAAAGATATAGATCAATGAAAAGTAAAATGAAATAAATAAAATAAAATAAAATTGATTTTTTTAATATAACTTTTTTCAGTATTTTAATTTTAAATAGTGATAATATGACTGATTATCATAATAATTTAATTAATATTATTAAATCTGATAATAGGGTGGAATTTTATGACATTTTTGAAAAAATTTTAAATAATCAAATTACAATAAAAAAATATCATCTAGAATTATGTTTATCATTTTTATCAACTGAACATAATCTAGAAATATTGAGTAGATATTTTGTATTGCTTATAGATTTTTATAAAATAAATCAATTAAAATACGATATTTCGAGCTATCCATTAATTATCAGAATATCATCATCTTTAGGGCAATTAAAAAAATCAAATGATTATTTAATTGAAATGGAAAATATGAAAATACCTATTAAAAATAGGACTATTTCACCTATGATAGAAAGCATGTCAAAATGTTTTCTGTTAAATGATAACCTAGAAATAGATATTTTTAAAACATTGGTAACCATTTTTGATAAATATTATAATCTTTTTAAAACGGAACAATTTTACCAATTATTAATTTGTTTTAAATATTATTTACACCTAGAAAAACAAACAGATGTAATTAAATCTAGGATGTTTAAAATGTTTCAGATATGGAATGAAATTGATTTTATTTCAGATAATAAAATTGTAGATATTCTCAAAAGTAAAAATAAAGAATTTGTTTCTATAGGTTATGACCTATTCGATGTTAATATTATTGATTCTACATGTTCTAGGTGTAATAGCAAACTAAAAAAACATGAATTATCATATCTAGAAAGAGATAAGTTAGTTGATCAACTTTTTAAGACTTATAAAAATAATACCAACCATAATAATAATATTTCTGGATTAGATCTTTTTAAAAAATACATAGAAAGTAAATCTTTAGATAATGATAAATCAATATTTTATATTATTGATGGTGGTAATGTAGGTCATTCTAGTAATGGTGTATTTATTTCAGATATAGTAATTCAAATGTTATATAATCTAGAAAGTGATTTAAATAAAACAAGTAATTTAAACAAAGAAAATATTATCCTACTTGTAATTTTACATAAAAGTCATAAAAAAGATTTTGAAAATGAGTTTATAAATAGTACAATTATTGATTCTAAAATAAAAGATAAAGTATACATTTGGTATACACCTTTTAAGGAAAATGATGATATTTATTGGTTGTTAGGATCTTTCATGATTGAAAATTCATTTGTAATAACAAATGACCAAATGAGAGACCATCATGTTGATAAATTAGATGAAATTTTATTTAATCGTTGGAAAAAAAATCATATAATTAATTATGTTCTAGATGTATCATTTAATAAAACAAAACAAATAAATCAAATAAATCAAATAAATCAAATAAATCAAATAAATCAAATAAAATTTAATTTTACTTTTAAGTACCCACATCCATATACAGTTGGATTTCAATCGTCTGAAAAATATTATCATTTACCTTCATATTATAGCGATTTTGATAAAGACATTAAATGGATATGCTTTTCAAAATAAATATATAAATATATAAGTATTAAGTTAATTTTTGATAAAATTTGTAATTATTTTTATTTTTATTTTTATTTTAGTTTTTAGTTTTTATTTTTTTAGTATATGTTTTAGTGAAAAAAAGTCTAAAAATATTATAAATTTATAATATAAATTAATTAATAAATAATTTATTAAAGTAAGTTAAAGAGAAATCATGAATTTAGAAAAAGATACCTGGAGTATTATATCAAACTATTTTGAAACTACACCTAATTATTTAACAAAACATCACTTAGATTCATATAATGATTTTGTTAATAATAAAATATTTGATATTTTTAATGATAAACAATCAAACCCTCAAGTAATTGTTTTAATAGATAAAGATAATTCGGATATTACATATTTAATTAATGTTTATTATGGTGGAAGAAACAAAGATAAAGTACATATTAGTCGACCTGTTATTTACGATTCTTTAAATGATCAAATGAAACCTATGTATCCAAATGAGGCCAGACTTAAAAACTTAACATATGCTTTCAATGTTTTTTGTGACGTAGATGTTGAATATATTATCAAAGAAAAAGATACAGTTATATTTCAACAATTTGGGCAATTTACTTTTAAAGATATTAATATTGGAAGAGTTCCAATTATGTTACATTCAACTTTATGTCCACTTTCTGGATTAAGTAAGGAAGCTCAAAAGAAGTTAGGTGATTGTCCTTATGATCATGGAGGTTATTTTATCATTAATGGTCGTGAAAAAGTTTGTGTTTCTCGTGAACGTAAATCAGAAAACACACTTTATATAAACAAGTCAGGAAACCCTGACTTTCTTTGGTCAGCCGAAGTTAAATCAGTTCCTGCTGAATTTCGTTATGCTAGAAACACTTATCTTCATGTTGTTGAAAACACAAAAGAAATAGTTGTTGAAAACCCCTATTTTAAATCAGGTAAATCAGACACTGGTGGTAAATATATACCTTTATTTGTTTTATTCCGTGTTTTAGGGGTTGAAACAGATAAAGAAATCCTAGAATATATTTTTCATAACCTAGATGATGAATTTGCTAAACAAGGTCTTCGTTTACTTGAACCTTCGATGGATAGTGAAGATAACAAAGAAATTTTTGATCAAATGACTGCTTTAAATTATCTTGAAAAATTTATTAAGAAAATGGAAGGTGGTGAAGGTGGTGATATTCAACGTAACCGTGTAGAAAGATATGCTGTTTTATTCAAAAATATATATGACAACTTATACCCTCATGTAGGTAATGATTTCCGTGATAAAGCTTTATACTTAGGTTATTGTGTAAATCAACTTTTACAAGTAATGTTAGGCATTAAAGAAGAAGTTGATCGCGATTCTTTTGAATACAAAAGAGTTGATTTATCAGGGTTTATGATAGCTAATCTTTTTAGAGATGGTTTTAGACAATTACAATATGATGTACGTAATCAAGTTTCATCGGCATTTGAATTCGGTTACATTGAATTAAAAGGTGAAGCTATTGTAAGTATAATTAATGATGGTTCTGTAAGAACAATTTTCAGTCCAACATCAACAGAAGAAATTGTAATGAAAGGTTTTCAAACTGGTACTCTTAGTAATCCCGGTGGAACAAGTAGCAAAAAAGGTGTTATACAACAAATTGATCGTCGTGGTTACTACAGTTATTTAGGTCAAATTAGACGTTTAGTTACACCAAATGATACAGGAACAAGAGTGCCGATTGATCAACGTCGTTTACATGCTTCACAATATGGTTATATGTGTCCAATGACTATTATGGATGGTACTAATGTAGGTATTAAGAAACATTTCACATGTTTAGCGCAGGTAACATCAGGATGTCCAAGTGAACCAATTAAAAGAGCTGTTGAAGAAACAGGATTAATTCCTTTAAGTGATTTACATCCTAGATTATTATATAAACAAACAAAAGTATTCCTTAATGGAAAGTGGATTGGTGTACATACAAATCCATCAAAATTAGTTGAATGGATCAGACTTCTTCGTAGAAATGGTTTAATTAATATTTATACTTCAATTTCATGGAAAATAAAAGAAGATGCGGTAGTTATTTTAACTGATGGTGGTCGTTGTACTAGACCATTATACATTTTAGAAGACAATAAACCAACGGTTACCGAAAAAATGATTCGTGAATTAAAAGCTAAAGGCCGAACATGGATGGATTTAGTTGTTGGAATGAAAGAAAAAAAGAAGAATATACCTTATATACATAATGAATATTATCATCCTCACGATATGGGTTACAGTAAAACTGATACTATTGAAGATTTAAAGAAACATTCTGGTTGTATTGAATATTTAGATAACAATGATATGAACAACGTCATGTTAACATCATCTTTTAATCTTGATAGTAAATTTGTTGATTATACACATTCTGAATTACATGAAGCAATGATGTTAAGTTTAGAAGCTCAAGGAATTCCATTTGCGGAACACAATCAATTGCCACGTAATGTTTATGGTATTGGTCAATCTAAACAAGCTATTTCAACTTATGCTACCAATTTTATGCATCGTATAGAAACAACAGGTATGATCCTTTCTCATCCTCAAAAACCTTTAACAAATACTAGAATTGGTAAACATATTTATAATGATAAATTAGGACATGGGCAACAAATTATTGTAGCTGTCAGTGCTTATACTGGTTATAATCAAGAAGATTCAGTTATTTGTTGTCAAGATTCAATTGATTTAGGTATGCTTAAAATTTCTTATGCTAAAGGTTATGAACAAACTGAAAAACAAGATCCTAAAACAGGAACTTTTGAATATTTTTATAATCCGGATACTCAATTATTAAGGGAAGATGCGGATCAAGTAAAACCCAAACAATATAATGACTATTCTAAATTAGATCAATTTGGTTTAATTCGTGAAGGAACCCATTGTAAGGGTGATGAAATTGCGGTTGGTAAATATGTTAAATTTACACGTAGTAATGATCCTCCATTAGACATGTCAGCTGAAGTTCATGGTAAAGGGGAAACAATTGACAAGGTTTTTACTTGTTATACAGATGATGCCAAAAACAAATTGGCCAAGATTAGAGCTGTTAAAGAAAGATCTCCAATGATTGGTGATAAGATTGGTTCTAGATATGGTCAAAAGGGTGTTTTAGGTATTACACTAAAGAGTGAAGATATGCCATTTACTAAAAGTGGACTCAGACCAGATATTATTATTAATCCAGGTGCTTTCCCTAAACGTATGACAAATGGTCATTTAATTGAGACAGCTTATTCTAAATTATGTGCTATGTTAGGTTTAGTTGGAGATGGTACAGCTTTTATTCCTAAGAATATGGATGAAATAGGTGCTAAATTGGAAGAAGCAGGTTTTGAAGGACAAGGTAATGAAATCCTTTATAATGGTTTTGATGGTCAACAGATGGGTGCTAAATTATTTATTGGACCTGTATTTTATCAACGCTTTAAACAAATGGTTGGTGATAAGATTCATAGTAGAGGATCAGGTGCTAGAAATGAAGAAGATTTTTCAGGTATGGGTGGTGGTTATACTGTTCGTGAACGTCAACCCTTAGCTGGTAGAGCTTTAGGTGGTGGTGGTAGAATTGGTGAGATGGAACGTGATTCAATTGTTGCGCATGGTATCGCTGGATTCTTAAAAGAAACAATGATGGAACGTTCTGATAAGTATTATACTCATATTTGTCAAAATAGTGGTAGACTTGCTATTGTTAATCCTAATGAAAACTTATTTATTTCACCTGATGTTGATGGTCCTATGAATTATGATGTAATTGAAACATTAGAATTAGATAAACATGAGAATAAAGGGAGAGAAATCCAAGAAACTTTAGGTCCAAATACATTTAATCAACACGAAACTGAATTCTTTAGAGCATATATGCCTTATTGTGCTAAACTAATGATTCAAGAATGTGAGGCAATGGGTCTTTCTATTAAATTAAGATCATCAGAATCAAAACCTCTTTTAGAAGAAGAAAGAGTTAGAGCAAATGATTTTAATAAAATGACAAAATCTAGTATAACTAATAAAAGTCCAGAATTAGCTGATGATTTTAAAGAATTAGAAGCATTAAAATCATTTTTAAAAGAAAGATTTCCTAAACCTAAAAATAATGATAGGGATCAAGATGATGATGAAGAGAAACAAAATGAAGAAGACGAAGAGAAACAAGATGATCAAGACGACGATCAAGATGATCAAAATGAAGAAGAAAAAGAGGAAACATACGTTGGCGGGGGATTAAAATTATATGAGTCTGATGATGATCGAAGAAGTGAATCAGAAAGAGATGATTATAAAATTACTGAAACATTTGAAGATGTTTTAGATAAACCAGCTGATCGTTATCAGTACGGTGGAGGTGAAAGTGGAGGTGGTAGAGTTGAAGCTGTATCAACAGATTATATGGATTCATCAAATTCTAAATTAGAAATGACTGATGTTTCAACATTAGGTACAGATATTTTAGGTGGTCAGAAAGCAGTAACTCATGATCCTATTACTTCTTCTTTAACAAATATGGATAGACCTTATTTTTCACCAATTAACCAAAATGGGGGGAATATGATGGTACCTGAAATATCTTCACCCCCACCATCTCCTACTCAACCTCAAAGTGATGTTAAAGTAATAACATTAGATCCTAACTATTTGATGAAAGAGGATGATCCTTTTTCATCAAATTCAAATCAACAACCTCAAATTCAACAACCAATACAATCTGGTGGTAATATGACGAACATGAACATGAATCCAATAATGAATAGTGTACCAGGACCAGTACCAACACAACAACCTGGAAATAGACCACAATTTATACCACAAAAACCAACATTTGATAATGAAATATTTATTTAATAAGATTTAATGATATTTAATAAGATTATTTTTTAATTTATTCTGAAAATTATTTTTATTTAATAATAAAATAATAATAAAATAATAATAAAAAATTGAAATTTAAATACAAAAAGACTTAAAAAATATCTTCATTTATAGAAAGTTAAGAGATAATAAATTAAAATGAACTTTGAATTCTTAATGAAAACACGAGTTAATCTTCTTAAAATGCTCACATATCGTAAAATCGATGTTTCAGCATATGAAAAATTTAATCAAGAAGAGCTAAAGAAAATGTTACAACAATCATTACTTGATAAAAGTTTTACTAACCCAGAAGTAGGCCCTTTAGATATTGTTGTAAAGAATGGTGATGGTTCCAATACTTATGTTAAATATCGTCTTGATAAAATTAAAACAGCTCGTGCGATTGAATCATTTATTGAACAAATTTATAATTCACAATTAAAAAAGAATGATAAACTTATTCTTGTGGCACCTGAAAGAATTAATATTCAAGGATCTTCTTTCGAGACTATGTTAAATAATTTTTATAATCAAAACGGGTATTATGTACAAATCATTAGTCTTCCTCAATTAATGATTGATATAGTAAATCATCGTGATGTTCCTCATCATGAAGTAATTGATGAAAAAGAAAAAACTGAACTACTTGAAAAGTTTCATGTCAAGGAAGAAAATCTTCCTGTTATTCTTCGTGATGACGCAATGGCTCGTTATCTTGGACTTCGTCCTGGTGAAGTTGTTCGTATTCTACGACCAAGTCCAACGAGTGGAACATATGTTTCTTATCGTATTTGCGTTTAAAGAGTTTTTCTAAATCGAAAGCTTCCGATTCAATTTCTTTTAAACTAATTTCTGAAATTGGTATTTTAATTTTAAAAAATACTTCATTAACAGTTTCAGTTTGATTTAATGTTTTTTTATTTTGATTCATTATATATAATTGACAATTATCTGTTATTTGCCATGATCGTTCAATAATAAAAATGATATTATGATAGTTCATTTGTTGTGTGAATATATTATCATTTGTAATTTGATGAAGACTAATTCGATAATCATTTAAATTATCTTTTCTTTTATCACGAAATGAAGTCGAATCAATTAAATTATCTGTGAAAACATGTCCTTTAAATGATCTATCTCTTTGATAAATATGATTTTCTTGTTGGTATTGATAATACTCTCTTTTATTTAGAACTTTATATTTTTTGTTCATATTTAAATATTCAATAAAACCATCTAGATATTGACTTTTTTCAAAGATTTCAGCATTATGATACTTACCAATTTCAAGTTTAATGAAATATGTATCATTATTACGAATTTGTGCATGATTATTATTAATTAATTCCGCAATTTCAATAATCATTTTATTTTAATTTTATAAATTTTAATACTAATAAATAATTAATATTATAATAACCTTATCTTATTATTTTTTTTCATTTTATTTTATTTCACTACATTTATTTTTTTTTGATAAATTAAAAAATTGAATATAAAACATCTGTATTTTATTAAAATTAGTGTAAGTATACATTTAATTGATTATTAAAATAATAAAATGACAGCATTTCATACTTGGTTATTTCTTCAGGATGGTAATACATGTGGTGTTAATCTAAGTTCTCTTGGAGCTAACCTACAAAATCCAGTTGAAAAAATTATTACTTATAAAAGTTTTCTAAAACTTATTCCAAATCCTGCTCAAGATATTAATTCTAAATCTAAATTAAAATTAGTTAGTGAATGGAATATTTCTGGTGAATATTATCAATTATATGGCTGGATTTCTGGTCAAAGTAGTAAAATTAATATGCATAACTTTGAATTAGATGAATATCCAGATCAAGATTTTTTTGGAGATTTAATTCTTTTTAAAGTTGAACTTTCAAATCATCATTGTCTAGAAATAACTGAAATTGATGTTCATGCGATTGATATTGCCAATCGAGAAGAAGACATTGGTGAAGAGGAAGATGAAGATGAAGATTGTGAAGAAAAAGAAGATACTGCTTCTGAAGATGAAAATGATAATGAAAAAGAAAAAGAAGATGATGAGGACGATGATGATGAAGATGGATCAGAAAATGAAGAAGATTTTAATTATGAAGATGATGAAGAAAAAGTTGAAGAAGTTGAGGATGAAGATGATGAATTGTACCAAGATGATGACGATGAAGATGGTGAATTATCAAGTCGAACTCGTAAAAAACAAACAGTTAAACCAACTTCATGTAATTTTTCACGATTAATTTCAAATAATATTCTTAAAGAACAATTGGAAAAAACTAAACCTGGTTCAGAAAATGTTAAACAACTACTCGTAATTGATAATTTTAAAAAATTACTTTTCCCAAAGAAAGATAAATTAAATAAGAATGAATTAAATATTATTTATGAAATTGAAAGAGGTATTTATAATTGGTCAATTCGCGAAGCAGATAAGAAAGGATTTGTGTGTACATGGGAAGATCGTCATTTTATTAAAATTTATACTCGTAAAGCAATTTCAATCTATCAAAATCTTTCATCTGATAATCCAAAACTTATACAATTTACAATGGTAGGAGATAATGGATATAAATTATCTGAAATGTCTCCAACTGAATTAAATCCTGAGAAATATGTTGAAATTATTAATAAGATTAAGGAAAAAGATAAAGTTATGTTCGAAAAACGGGCAACAGTTGGTTCTAAACATTTCAAATGTGGTAAATGTAAGGAGAAAGATGTTGCTGTTACTACAGCTCAAACTCGTTCTGGTGATGAAGGTATTACATTATTCTTAACTTGTAATAACTGTGGTAACCAATGGAAGATGTCTTAAACTTTTTTAGGAAAAAAGTTTTATCAAAAAATACTTTTTTAGAAAAATGATTACTAAAAATGTTAAAATTTAAATTTATTATTTTTTTTATTAGGAAAAAAGTTTAACGAAGGTATGGTGGGTTGGCGACCATGTTTGGTTCGTTAATTAATTGTTGGGGTGAGATATATTCTTCACTTGTAAAAGCATTAAAGAATGGGACTTCATCCGATCTACCATCAACTGTACGTGAATAAAGGGTATCTCTAAAGTCAGTGGCACCACCACCACCACGTTTCATGTGTTTTCTGCTTTTACGAGAGTGTCTTCTTCTTTTTTCGTTTTCTTTTGATCTAGATTTAGATTTAGATTTAGATTTCTTGGCACCACCGTGTAAAGTATTTTTCTTTTGTTTACTATCATAGAAACCACCCTTTAATCTTCTACCACCACCAGTAGTTTGATAGAGGTTAAGACTCTTAGGGTCAGCTGTGATTCTTGGTGTACCTGGTGTTTCAGATTGAATACCAGCCGCATTAGCAAAACTCATAACTCTATCTGAAGCAGGTGAACCACCTCTATGTTTACGTGAGCGAACAACTCTTTTACGAGAATGACGCTTTTGTGTTGATTTTGATTTTCTTGACATTTAATATATTTTTTTATAAATTTATTATTATAAAAGAAATTATTTAATTTTTAAACCTAAAAAATCGAAATAAAAAATAAATGAAAAACAAATGAAAAAGAAAATAAATATAAATATTATTAAAATATAAAAAATTGAAATAAGATTTTCTTAACAAATTACAAAGAGGACATATATTATAAAATATTAAATTCTTAAAATGGAATTCTGTGATAATTGTCAAAATTTACTTCGATCGCAAGTCGCGACGGATTCTAAAGGAAAATCTAAAATAGAATATCATTGTCGTCATTGTACTAATGTAAAACAACGTAGTGATAACTCACCAATTTATTCAACTGTTTATGATCGTGATATTTTTACTGGTTCATATATTAATTCTCATATTCGTTATGATAATACATTACCACGAGATCAAAGCATTGTTTGTCCAAATACTGAATGTCCATCACATAAAAATGGTAAAAATAAAGTATCATATGTTAGATATAATTCAGAAGCATTGAAATTTATTTATTTCTGTCATTTTTGTGATGAAGAATGGAAAACATCGTAATATTAATATGATAAAATATTAATTCATAAAATTTTATATATTGACTTATTTTTATTTTTATTTTTATTTTTATTTTTATTTTTATTTTTATTTTATTTTTATTTTTATTTTTCATTTTGAATGTTTATGTAATAAACAATAAAGATATTTTCAGATTTAATAATAAAGTAATATACGTGTTCAATAAAATATGGACGGGAATTTAGCACCAAAAATCCACATTGAAAGATTTCAGATTAAACATGTATTTCAATTAGTAGGAATTGTTATGGTTATTATAATATTAATAGTACTCGGTAAAATAATGTATTATTTTTTAGAAGGCCCTAAAGCAACAAATGTATTAACTAATTATCAGAAGAAAACAACACAAGTTTTAAGAGAATTTACTTCAAAAGATTGTGAAGAAAATTATAAAGATAAATATTTATCGGATTTTTATATAGCAAGTTCAGCAATGAGTTTTTTGGTTGATAAACAAAGATATGATTTTGTTAATGTCGAAATGATTAAAAATTGTTTAATCATGGGGGCACGATACATTGAACTGGAAGTTATTAATGATTCTTTCTCAATGAATGCTAAGCCAATTGTAACTACTGGATATCAACAAGGTCAATGGCAAACATCACTTAATAACGTTGATTTTGAAGAATGTTGTAATGTAATTGCAAGTTACGCTTTTGAACCCACAATCAAAACTCATAATTATCCTTTATTTTTATATCTTAAATTGAAGGTTGACAATTATGCTCCTACTTTATCTAAAATGGCTAAAATCATCCAAAAATATTTTCCTTCAAAAAAAGAAAAATTTATGGAATCTGGAAATAGAATAGATTCTAATATTAATCCTGCTGACACTAAAATATGTAATTTATTTAATCAAGTCATTATTTGGTCTGACCCGATAAATACAGATGAATTAGGTGATGATGATAAAAAATTAATTAAAGAATTTACAGATACAACCAATAAATATCCTCCAATTAGATTACATTATAGTAAATTGACTGAATTTATTTATTCAACACCATCTGATAAACCAAAAACTCCAGCTGATTATAGAAATGAATCAGATTCATTAACAAATCATAATAGAAAAAAATTATCTATTGTTTATCCTCACGAAGAAACTGATGTTACAACTATAAATTTTGGACCAGATGAAGCGTGGTCCTATGGATGTCAATTTGTTTTAATGAATTATCAATTAGATGATGATAATCGAAAATTATATTTTGATAAATTTAAGATAGATAGCATAGTTGAAAAACCATTAATTTTACAAAGAGATCCACCAAAGAAAAAGATTATATCAATTGATGGTTTGGTTCCCGAATCTAAAGAACAATCAGATTATTTAAAGAGACAATTGGCTTTTCTTTATAAAAATCAACCTATTTATTTAAGACCATACAATGATCCATCAAAAGTTATAACAATTGATAATAATGAAAATCTAATAATACAGGAAAAAAGAGAAAATGAAATAGATATTGTAGATACCTTTTTAATTTCTCCAACATTAAGTAATCCAGATCATAATTTAATGATCTCATTTGAATCGGTAAGATATCCAAATAAATATATATACTATAATGGAAGTGAATTCAATATAGAAGATTGGAGAAAGCATCAATTTGGTGAAGATACAAAAAATTTTGCCAGAAGTGCTACTTTTATTCCAATGAAACCTTTTGCTCAAACACGTTCAAATGTTAAAGAAGATACAACTAATATGGTTAGTTTTTATACCCAAGACACACCAAATTCTTCTACATCTTATACAATGAAAAACATTGTGACTTATAACATAACAAGTCAATTATTAGAGGTTGAAGAAGATGATGAACAAAATTTTCAATTAGCTAATAGAGGATCATTTATAATGACAAAATTACCAGTTAAAGTATATACTAATTTTAGACAGACAAATGGTATGTATATTCATGCTGAAGGTACTATGTTAGTATCTAATAAAATAGATTTATCTCCAAATGGTGTTTTTGAAATAATAGAAGAGAAGAATATTGGAAACTTTCCATCTGCTAAATTGAATTTTGTACATATTAAAGATAGTAATGGAAATTTTTGGAGTGTTGATGAAAATGTTATCAGAAGTAATAAGAAAAGAGCAGATGAAGATACAAGATTTACAATTGAATTTAATAAAGGAACTGTTAAAATTATTTTTGGAGGTGATAATAGAAGAGCTCCTATAATTGCTCAAAAAGATGGATCTATTAGAATGGCATATAGTAATGAAATAGATTCCCCTAAAACAAATTTTATTATTGGTAATAGTTATAAAAAATTATAAAATAAAATAAAATGAAATGAAATGAAATGAAATGAAATGAAATGAAATGAACAAAAAAGATAAAAAAATTCTAAAGATAAAGTAAGATAAATATTGAAAAAGAAATATAAAATGTCATCAATTTCATCAAGAATGATAAATAAATCTATAAATAGTGGGCCTAATCAAGAAAATAATTACAATACATTTTTATTAGCATTTGTATTATGTGCTTTACTATTGGGAATAGTCTTAATATATTTTTCACAACAATTTAGAGTCAGTAGAGCTCTAAAAAATATGGATATCTACATCAAATTTCAAAATATTAAATCAATGGATATCACTTTAATCAAAAATTATAAATTATGTGATTTCTATGTTTCAAGTAGTTATAATACTGGTTTATCTGGAACACAACTAGTTGATTATATTTCTACGGATATGGTTAAAAAAGTTCTTCAAACTGGTGTAAGATATTTAGAATTTCAAATTTTTGGAGATAAATATGGTCCTGATGCGGAACCCATTGTTTCAAGTGGTTTTAAAAAAGGTGAATGGAAATTTACTCTTAATACATTATATCTAGAAGATGTATTTAAAACAATTAGAGATAATGCCTTTAGAGTATTTGATGGATTTGATGGTAGTCCTAATTATTTAGATCCATTATTCATTAGTTTAGACCTTAAAACTAATTTTAATTATTTTGTTAATAATAAAATTCAAAAATTGTTCTCTGCTTATTTAATTGATTATTTACTGGATCCTTCATTTAATTATCAAGCAAAAAATATAGGAACCACCAGATTAAAAGATTTAATGGGAAAAATTGTTATATTTTCAAGTGATGGATTCCAAGGTTCGAGTCTAGAAGAATTAATTAATTTTTCATGGGCATATCCAAATTTAAAAAGATTTCATTATAGTGAAATTGATAACCAAATCAAATCTGCTAAAAGTGTAATAGATAATTCAGGTATTAATTTAAAATCATCTAATTTATCATCCCAGGTTACAACAGCAAAAGAGAATGTTGATTACGGACAATTAAAAGATTTCAACAAGAAAGGTTTAACTATTGTCTATCCTCATAAGGAAGGTGATATTTTAACGACAAATTATGATCCAACAAATGCTTGGAATTTAGGATGTCAATTTGTTTCTATGAATTTTCAATCAGTTGATACAAATATGGATAAATATATTAATAAATTTAGAAAACAAGCATTTGTTTTAAAACCTAAAGCTTTAAGATCTTAATATTTTTATTATTTAGTTATTTTTTATATTTTTTTCTTAGTATATTTTTTTCATAATATCTTTTTTTCTTAATATCTTTTTTTTCTTAATGTAATTATAAAAATAAAATGATCACCAAAACTACTAAAAAGTATCTTATTAAAAAAGGTACTGAAAAAAAAAATACTAAAAAAAAAAAATACAGAGGTCTTAGTTCAAAATATAAAAGTAAAAAACTAGGTGCTTTAGAAAAAAAAATATACGATTTTTATGATTTAAATCCTATAGTTTATGTTATCAAATTAGATCAAAAAAAACCAAGTTTAAATGAAAAAGAAAATAATAATAATAATAACAGTAATGTTATAACAATTAAAGAAGGTCTTTCATATTATCATGAATCTTTTTTTGAAAGAATTAGTAAATATAAAGGACCATTAGATAAACTAGCTAATGATAAATATGAATTATTAGGTAAATATGAATTATTAGGTAAATATGAATCATTAGAAAAAAAGGATTTTGATAAATACGAACCTTTAAGAAAGATGATATCAGAAGGGTATGCTAGAGGTGTAGCTCAATATATTTCCAATAGTTTTAGATTAAAATACAGAGTAAGTAATGCTTTTTGTAAATTATGGGAGATATATTCAATTGATAAAGATTTATTACCATTAAAGCCTAATCCACATATGTTTTTAGTTGCTGAAGCTCCTGGTCAATGGATATATTCTTCAAATCATTATTATAAAACAAAATATATTGATACTCTTAAATCTCAAAATGAAAAAAATAATTCACAAATTATTTGGAAAGCGAATAGTTTAAATCCAAAACATCCCATTAACATTAAAGAATTTGGTAATGTTTTTGGTGATGATTATGGGTTTATTAGAAAATACCCTGAAAATTGGCTTTATGGAAAAGATGAAACTGGTAATATTTTTTCATTAGAAAATCAAAAATGGTATCATGATTATGCTAAACAAGTAGATCATTTTGATCTTGTTACTGGAGATGCTGGTCTTGATGGGGATAATTTACAAGTTCTCCAAAAATTAGAATTCGCTTGTTTAGGTATGATAGCAAGTGTGTGTTCAATCGGAAGTAACTGTATTATGAAACATTTTACATCTTTAACAAATAATTTAAAAGAATCTGAAAAGACAAATGGATTTTTTGTTAATTATCTTTACCTATATTATTTATTATTTGATGAATTAAAATTAATTAAACCTGTTACAAGTAACCCAAATAGTGGAGAATTTTATGTTATTGGTAAAGGATTTAGAGGAATAAGTGAAGCAAATTATAATAAGTTACTTGCTGTAATGGATAAATTTAAAGAGAATACTTGTATTTTTGAGAAAGATGAAATTCCAGAATCTTTTGTTAATTTAATTGCTGATTTTGAAGAAAGAATTATTAAATTAAGAATAAAACATAAAACATTAGGTAATAAAGTTATAGAATGTATGAAAGATCAAAATTTTTATCAAGAAAACGATGATTGTAAAATTTATTTAGATAATAATTCTTTTAAAAAAATTCATCGAAGTGTAATTAAAAATTGGATCAAAAAAACCAAATTTACACAATAAATAATTAATTAATTACATTTTTTATCATTTTTATCATTTTTAATTATTATAAATTAATAAAAATTGAAAAATTAAAATCTTTATTAATTAGATCGTCAGTTATTTCTAAAATCTGACAATTTCCTGAGATGGCTTCTGCTACTCGCTATAACATCACATCCCGTGTTGTTACCCGGACGGATGGTCCGTTTAGTTGGTTCTGTTGTTATGCTTATGTTGACCGAGATCATCCTCTTCATTGTTATAGTTCCGAATATTGTTCTAATGTTACCGGTTTTGACATTACTTATTGTGATATCACAGCTGATGGTTTATGGGCAATTGGAATTGACACAGCACATGCTTGGTGTGAAGATTGGGATGAATCACAAGCAGAATGTGAACTAAATCGTTTAGTTCGCAGACTACAGGAGTTCTAAACAAACTCATGGAATTCGCTATATTTTAGCGACCCTTTTTTATTTTCATTTTTAATTTTATTTTTATTTTTAATTTTCATTTTTACACTTAATCATATTTTTTCTTAAATATGAAACAACTGATAATCTAGCTGGTTCTAATTTAGATATATTTGTATTATTTGTATTATTTGTATTATTTGTATTATTCATTTTAATTGGTGTATTAGAATGCCATTGATGAACATCCATTGCTAAAAAGTCACCATTACGAACATCAACCGCAACTTTATATTGTGGAAATCCTAAATATCCTCCTTCCCATGTATGTCTATCATGTCTAGGGTCTTCTAATATAACAAGATTACCAAATCCATCTTCAAAATCTCCAGCATCGCGATGTAAAGCTGTTTGCCAGTTATAATTAATTGTTGCTGTAGAAAATGCTGTATCTAGAATCTGATATTCAGGTGTCATTGAAGCCATCTCATGTTGTTTCATATAAGCTTCAGGAACTAATTTTTTAAATTGTTTATCAATAGCTTTAAAAAAATCAAATGTCATTTCCCATTTTTCAGGTTGTTCTTTAGTAAACTTAGTCATTCTACAAGGAACCATAAGAACTGTTTTATCTTTTTTTCTTGATAATCTTCTATAATAATTTCTATCCATTTGATCATAATATCCAATAATACTACTTCTAGAAAGGTTACTAATATCATCTTTTCTTAATCTATTGTCATGTCCATAATATTTTCCTCTGAATCTCCCTTTTTGAAAAATTTCTTTAACATATGGTGGTAATTTACGTTTTGTCAATAAACCTGCTGCTGCCCCACGATTAGTATGTGGTTTTTTAGCTTCTTCTTCTAAAGCCATAAATGTTTTTTGACAGATTTTTTTTGGTATAACATTCTTTCTAATTTTTAATAACAAATGACGATTACCTTTTTCATCCAACCTATAAACATCCGCATTTCCCTTAATTATAATATCATAATCATCTACTGAAAAATAAGTTCCCTCTAATTTTGCTATTTCGGAATCTGATATTTGAGGTTTTACTTCATACTCATGAATAGATTTATTAGATTCTTTACTACTATTTGTTTTATTGTTATTCTTTTTATTGTTATTATGTTTATTGTTATCCATTTTGTTATCTATTTTAATTTTCAATAAGATTTTTACTTTTTGTATTTTATTTTATATAAAAAAAAGTATTACTAAATAATAAGACAATAAAATAATAAATAAAATGAATAATAATAATTTAAGACCACAATTTATGGATCAAAAACAAACAGAAGATTTTCTTTTTACTCGTGGAGGAAATAGAGGAACTACATTTGATGCCTGGGAAGGATTTTCAGATGATAATAATACTAACAACAATAGCAATACAATGTATATGGCTTCAAATGGAAATAATAATAATCAAGGTCCAGTACCTTACTCAGCTCAATATAAAAATTTTTATAAAGGGGATAAGATTTTAAATGGTGATTATTTTAAAGGATGGAATGATACTTATTTCTTCCAATCATCTGTTTTTAGACAAAATATGGATTTTTGGGTTAATCCATTCAAACCAACATTCAAATAGATTATTTTTTTATTTTTAATTATCATTTTATTTTTGATTATATTTTCAATATATTTTTATTATATTTTTATTATTATTATATTTATAATAAAATTGATTTAAAATATAGTTGCTTTACATATTTTATATTAAGTATCTAACTAAATTTTATTTAAAAAAAATGTATTTTAATCTTATTGCTGCTTGTGATTCTAAAAATGGAATTGGTCTTAATGGTTCAATTCCATGGCTTATTAAAGAAGATCTAAAACATTTTAAGGATATTACATCATCTGTTCCAGAAGATCGTTATTATAATAATATTAATATTGTTGTAATGGGTCGTAAAACTTGGGATTCTTTACCTACTAAATATAAACCATTACCTAATCGTATTAATGTAATTATTACTACAAAAAAACCTGAAGAGATTGAACATCATGAAAATAATATGGTTTATATTATTTCTGAATTTGATCAAATATATGATATTATTAACACTAACTTATTTAATAAATTTATTAAGTCTGGTACAAAGCCTTATAAAATTAATGAAATCTATGTAATTGGAGGGCAATCTATTTATGAAAATGCAATTAAATCACCATATTGTCGAATGATTTATTTGACTGAAATTTATAAAAATTATAATTGTGATACATATTTTCCTAAATTTCCTGTTATTACACATAAGATTCTAGATACAAATAATTCTAAAATTAAAGATTCTGGTGATCAAGGATGTGAAGATGAAAAAATGATTGTAGATGGGTTTGATTTAACTGAAGTTTCTGAAATGAAATATGATCAAGAACAATCGGTTTATTATCGTTTTTTGACATATTATCATCCAGCTAGAACACAGAATATTAAACCATGGAAAAATCTCTCTGAAGAGTCTTATCTAGAAGTTATGGAAAATATCTTATGTAACGGGATTAACCGTATTGATCGAACTCTAGTTGGAACTCATTTTCTACCAGGTGTTTGCCTTAAATATGATCTTAAAACATTTCCAATTTCAACAACTAAAAAGATAGCTTTGCGTTGGATTTTTGAAGAATTAAAATTATATTTAAGCGGAAAAACTGATACTAATATCCTTAAAGAACAAGGTATTAATATTTGGGATGGTAATACTAGTCGTGATTTCTTGGATAAACGTGGTTTAGGTCATTTACCTGAGGGTGATATGGGTGAAACATATGGTTTTAATTTTCGGCATTTTGGTGGAGAATATAAAGATTGTCATACTGAATATGATTCAACAGTTGGTTATGATCAAGTCGCTAATGTTGTTAATTTACTTAAAAATGATCCAACATCACGTCGAATCATTATCAATCTTTGGAATCCAGCAACACAACATAAAGCAGCATTACCAAGTTGCTTATTCTATTATCAATTCTGTGTTGATCCAGAAAAGAAAGAATTACATTGTATTATTCATCTTCGTAGTTCAGACTATTTCTTAGCTAATAATTGGAATACTTGTACTGGTTCTTTATTGACATATATGCTTTGTAATCTAGAAGGTATTGATTTAACACCTGGAACATTAACTGTATTTGTAAGTGATGCTCATATTTACAAATCACATTTTAATCAAGTTCGTCAAAATTTACTTCGTAAACCATACCCTTATCCTATTCTTAGAGTAAAGGAAAAGAAACAATCATTAAATGATTTTAACTTCAAAGATTTTGAATTGATTGGATACAAAAGTCATAATTCAATTAAAGCAGAAATGGCAATCTAACACTTTTTAGAAAAAAGTGTGGTCAAAAAATACTTTTTTAGAAAAAAGTAATATCAAAAAAAATAGAAAAATAAAAAAATTTATTCGATTTTTAAATTTCTACAATGACTATTAAGAGAAAAGTCCATAGGGATCCATTTTAATTTATATTTTTTATTTTCATTAGACCAATTTTGATTTTGATTATCAAAAACTTTACATATAATATCACCGTTTGATTCAACATTTTCGATTGAAAATCCAGGATGATATACTTTTTTCCAGTGTGCTGTTTCAAGACAAGATTCTCTAACATATAGTTGTGAACCTAATAATTCTGTAATACTTGTACATAATCCTTCTTGATCATTATTAGGACATAGGATATTTTCTTGAATAATTTTCCAATCATAAGAGATAGGTCTCGCTGGACAGTCTTCGACGAATATTGTAAAATTTTTATAAAAGTAATTATTATCAGCCATTTTTATATAATTAATTATTATATTATCAAATTTGATTTATATTTGTTTTTAATTATCAAAATTAAAACGAAATAAAAAATATTATAAAAATAATAAAAACCTGTAAAAATTATATCATTATATAAATAAAATAATATAATTCATTAGTTTATAATTAAAAATGGAAACAACAACAATTATTCAAGGAGATCCTATATGGATTGAAGACTATTCACAATTAATAAGAAGAGATAAATTATTAGATGTTATACCTGGTATTGGAATGCCTTTCAGTGAAAGAATTAATGCTGTGGTCAGGGCATCAATATATTTAGGTATTATTTTCATGTTATTACATAATAATTATTTATATATATATCTTCCAATAATAGTAATGATTTCAACCTTTCTAGTATATGTATATCAATCGAAAGAAATTAAAGAAGGTTATCGTAACCTACCAAGACCGTTAGACCCTGTAACTGAAAATCCATTATTTGATCGTTATTTAAATGCTAGAAATGAAAGAGTAAAATGTGTAACAACTACAATTGATAATCCTTTCATGAATCCATTACCAGCGGATGATCGTAGAAGAGGACCTGCTTGTCCAACTGTTAATAATGTTGAATTAGCTAATAAAGTTGAAGCAAATTTTAGTAATAATTTGTTTAAAGATATAAATGATATTTATAATAGATCACATTCTGAAAGACAATACTATACCGTCCCCTCGACCACTTTTGCTAATGAACAAGGTAAATTTGCTCAATGGTTATATGGAGGTCCACCTACATGCAAGGAAGGTAATGGTGATCAATGTGTTGCCAATAACCATACTAGATTAAACCAAGCTTCTTATAAAGGTTATTAGTTTAGATTGATATTAAATACTGAAATGATAATAAAAAAATAGAAATTAGAAATTCTTATGTGTTAAAATTTTAATATTTTTTTATAGTAAGATAGATAACTAATATATTTATTTATTTTTTTGATAAAAAATACAATGGGTAAAAATTTACAAATTAAGAAGTTTGATATGACAAAAGTATCAGATCGTTCAGTGATCGCTTTCATTGGGAAACGTAAGTCTGGTAAAAGTACATGTCTAAAGGAATTATTATATTACAGACGGCATATTCCAGTTTGTACTGTAATTAGTCCGACTGAAGAATTCAATAAGTTTTTCGGTGATATTATTCCACCTATTTTTATTTATAATGATCTTAAACTAGAAATTGTAGCTAATGCTATTGCTAGACAAAAAAAAGTTAAAGCCAAAATGATTACTGAACAGAAGAGATATGGTCATTCCAATATTGACCCCCAAGCTATGTTAATCCTTGACGATTGTTTATATGATAACTCATGGAGTTATTGGAAAGAAATCCGTGAAATATTTATGAACGGTCGCCACATTGATATGACATTTATTTATACCGCTCAAACAGCTACTAACCTACTTCCCGCTTTACGTCAACAATTAGATTATGTTTTCATGTTCTTCTTACCAGGTTTAGCCAATCGTAAGAAATTATATGAAAACTACGCTTCGATTTTTCCTACATTCGAATCATTTAATCAAGTTTATGATTCATGTACCCAAAACTTTGAATGTTTGGTTATTGATAACACTGTTAGAAGTAATAGATTAGAAGACCAAATTGCTTGGTATAAAGCTGACCCAGCTATTTATGAGTCTGATTTTAGAATATGCCCTCAAGAATATTGGGATTTAAGTCAAGAAATTGGTGAACCTTGTCAAGAAGAAGAAGAAAATGATGAATTTGATCCAACAATATTCCAAAAATCCAAAACAACACCTCAAATTACCATACAAAAACGTAATTAATTTGTTAGGTCCGAATAAAATTGAATTTTTTTTGTTTATAAATTATAATATTGTTTATTGAATATAATACAATGGGGACAAGAGGATATGTCGTCTTAAAATACAATGGTATTTATTACATTTTCTATAATAATTCTGATTCCTATTTATCACATTTAGGAAAGAATGTACTGAATAATCTTAAAGAAATTATTCAAAATAATCAGCTTCCAATTGTAAAATTACTATTTTGTAAAATAGAAGAACAAAGTGAATTTAATGGTGATGGATCAAATCATTTCTATTCTATTATGGATTCTATCAGATATCCAACTAGTTTACAATATATGACATCGAAAGATAAACCTGAATGTACTCTTTTTATTGAATGGATTTATACAGTTGATTTTGATAAAAATCTTTTCATTATACAAAATTATGATAAGTATTATCAAGTTGGGTTTTATAATTTACCAGATTCAATTGATGAAAATAAATTAGTTTCGATTACTTGTCAAAATAATAAGAAAGATAAAGAAAATAACCAGGAAGAAAATAGTGATAAAAAATCCAATGAGATTGATGAATCTGATGATGACACAGGTGAAGATATTAAATTATCGGATGATGATACTGATGAAGATATTAAATTAAAAATTAAAATTTTAGAAATGAATGTTAAAATTTATAAGATGAAATTAAAACTAATCAAAGATCGTAAGTAAATAGTGATTTTATTATAAGATTATCATTTTTAAAATGTTATTTTTATTTTAATTTTTTATTTTAATTTTTTATTTTAATTTTTTCTTTTATTTCTATAAAAATAAACAATATAATATGAACTACCGTGTTTTAGTTTTTATATTTCATATATTTATAGTAGGTCCATTCTATATAATTCTAGGTAAATATCATGATCATCCAATGATTAAAGATAATACATCTTTATGGAACTCAATGATTTTAATAGGTGTATTTATGATTCTTTATCATAGTTATTTATTATATAATTTTTATAATGTTTAATTAATTAAGTTATATATTTTGAATTTTTTATTTTTATTAATTTTCTTTATTAATGATAAATTGAATAAAATAACATGAATTCATTTAATCCAAATAATCTTTTAAACAGAATAAATATGAATTATAAAAAAAAACCTTCGAGAACAGTGTATATGCCAAATGATGATGATTATAATAACGGACCACATCAAATAAGTGATATATATGCTCAACCAAGCTTAACTAATAGTATGAGACGAAGAAAAAAAGAAAAAGCCATTGGGAAGGGGCCTGAATTACCACCGAAATTAGTTTATTTTAAAAGTAAGGATGTTATAAAATTAATAACTGATATTAAAAAAAATATTAATGAGCCACTACAAAAAAGTATTGATACCGAATTACGTAAATTAGTAGAAGAAATTAATAATAGTATAAAAAAAATAAACTCTAATGAAAAGGATGAATTTACAAAAGAAGAGCTTATTGAACTTATTAAATCATATAAAGATTCATCAAATGAATTAATGAATGATGTTTTTGATATAATTTTACCATATACTATAAGATCTCCCGATATTATTATGTCGAGTATAAATAATCTTGAATAATCTTGAATAATCTTATATAAATATTTTTATTTTTTTTATTTTTTTAATATTTTTCTCAATAAATGTTAAATAAATAAATTATTATGAAAATAAAATTAACACAAAGAAAAAATAAAATAAATAAGAGTGTGAAAAGAGGAGGTGGTGGTAATGATTTTCCAAATGATGCTTATAGTCAAGAGTATTATTCGAAAGAGGAAGTTGTACACCTGTTAACAATATTAAAGAAAAATATTTCGACCCTTAGAGATTCATTAAGACACATTAGAACACATTTTAATGGGTCTATTGATAGAATGATTAAACCAATGGATAAAAAAAGTGAAAATCTTCCACCCCATCCAGTTAGTAATAACCCTTTCCAAGAAGAAGTTAAAAATTCCCATCCTCCTCCTCAAGATGTAAATTCTTATGCTGATCCAGAAAATGCTATTGGAAAAGGAATAGCACATGGACCAGGATATCTAGAACCTGTAATAGGTCCTAAAGGTCCTAAAGGTCCTAAAGGTCCTAAAGGTCATAATAATTATGAAGAGCCTTCTGAAGTTTTACAAAGATTAGAAGAAGAAACAAGACATGAAAAAAAAAAAAGAAAAAGCACAAAAAGACGCAATTGGTTGAACTCATTACGAAATAAAACAACACCAGTCATTTCACCAAATTTACCCGGATATTCATTACCCGGATATTCAAATAACGCCCCAACAAAAAGAGTTAACCCATTATTCCCCAGACCATTAATAACATTATCAAAAAGAGGAAATAGACGTAACACATTATTAGAAAGTAACGAATCAGATGCTGATAGTATTCATAGTGGAAGATATGGTTTTCATATTTCAAATGAAAATAATAATAATCGACCATTAGATGAAAATAATAATGAGGAAAATTAATTAATATTAAAAATTCCAATTCATTAAATTAGTTTCATTATTAAATGGTGTTTCAGCTGAAATATTTCTATTTGTATAAGAATCAACTTTATAACTTTGTCTGGCTAAGTCATAACTATTTTTTTCATTTTTAACATTTGTATTACTTGTGATATTATTAAAATTAAAATTATTATCAAAATTTAAATTATCTTTTTTGGAATTGGAATTAGAATTGGAATTGGAATTGAAATTGGAATAGTTATTTGAAGTAGGATTTACATCAAAATTAAAATTACTAAAATCGCTACTGAATTGATTAAAAGCTCCTATTTCCCCAAATGAATCTTGGGATGAATTATTGAATTGTGATTGTGATTGTGATTGTGATTGTGAATTAGAATGAGATGAGTGATTTTGTTGTAAAGTTTGAAATTGATCATCCAAAGATTTATTAGATTGATTATTGACACTAGAACTCAAATTATCATTTTTTATCAAGTATGGATTTTGATATTCAATACCAAAATTATTTAAACCGCCACTAACTGTCATTTGGTTGATTCTCTTATCTGCCAACATTTGATTATATCTTTTAACATTTTGTTCTTTTTCCTTTTCTTTTAATGCTCTGTTAAATTCATATAATAATTTCTTTTGTTTTAATTCATTTTCTTTTCTGATTTTTTGTTTATTTCGATATCGATATAAGCAGATATAAAAGATTGAACAAACAAATATGGTAAATACAGCTAAATTAAATAATAAACCCCAATCAACAGCAGGGGGTAATCTTCTATAATCAAATCCACCTCCATTTTGTTGTTTATAAGGAGATTGATAAGAAAAATATGATGAAGGTTTAAATAATGATTTTGGTAAGTAAACCCCTTTGGAAGAAGAAGATGATGCTGTAGATGGTGTTATTAATGTTGATGCCAATTTATTTATATTTACAGATCCTCCACTTTTCCCTCCAACTAAATTTAAATTAAAATTATAATTACTAGGCATTCGTAGTATTTCTTTAATAATTAGATAAAAATTAATAATTCAATCTAAAAATATAACAAAATTATAAAAAAATATGACAAAATTAGTAATATATATGAATATTTATCGGTTTTTGAGGCGTTCTTCCGACATCCAGTGAACAGCAGGTGGTCCCATTGGTGTAGCGCATGTTGGAACTGTCATGCTTGTACATAATGGATCATTGCTTGGTTTAGGTAACCCAATAGTTTGATCTAATGGGTTAGGAATACATGGGCGATGATTATCTTTAACAACTAATCTGTAGTTAATATTATTATCGAATGGCATAAGAACTCTTTCTTGTGGATTACGGCAAAGCCATTCCCAACGGTTAATACCAGTACAACGTAATGTCGCTGGAGGATTGCTTAAACGAGTATCTTCAACTGGTTCAAAGCAATTTTGGTCAGGAAAGTGCATTAATGTACAATCAACATCAACAGCACTATTATTTTTAGTGATGTATCCACCTGGGGTAGCACCACCATATTGATCAGTTTTACATTTAGGAATGTATTTTAATTCAGGGCATTTAGAAAATTTACGTGTGATCCCGAGCATTTCAGAATCGATATCAATCATTGATGTATTTTTGCTTAAACTAGCTCCAAATCTTTGCATTCTAATATGAGGATCGCTAACAAAGCATGGATTGCATGGGTAAGGTTTGGCTAATTGATATTCCCCAGGACCTATTGTTTGGGCTAATTCGTGTCTGTATGAACATGTGTCTTGTGATGGTCTTGTAAATGACATATTAATATTAATATAAAAATTAATTAATAAATTTATTTATAATATAAAAAGATAATTTTATTATAAAATATTTTTTCTAACTC
>JACCDO010554500.1_pt1 | contig 60789 bp, 44 predicted proteins | sample 7446101 | NCBI WGS metagenome assembly JACCDO01 (sample SAMN15323440, study PRJNA562643) | freshwater metagenome | isolation source: river surface water | place: USA:Blue River Watershed | collected 2017-08-16 | reverse complement strand
GGACCAGTAATACCAGTTGCACCAGTTGTACCAGTTATACCAGTTGTACCCGTAATACCAGTAGGACCAGTAATACCAGTTGCACCAGTTGTACCAGTTATACCAGTAATACCAGTAGCACCAGTTATACCAGTAGGTCCAGTTGCACCAGTAGTACCAGTTATACCAGTTGTACCCGTAGTACCAGTATAACCAATCGCGCCAGTAGGACCAGTTATACCAGTAGCGCCAGTAATACCAGTTATACCAGTAGCACCAGTTGGCCCAGTATCGCCAGTAGGACCAGTAATACCAGTAGGACCAGTAGGGCCAGTTCTACCAGTTGTTCCAGTAATACCAGTCGCACCAGTTATACCAGTTGTACCCGTAGGACCAGTAATACCAGTAGCACCAGTTATACCAGTGGCACCAGTTATACCAGTTGTACCAGTAGGACCAGTAATACCAGTAGTACCAGTAATACCAGTCGCACCAGTTATACCAGTTGTACCCGTAGGACCAGTAATACCAGTTGTACCTGTAATACCAGTCGCACCAGTAATACCAGTTGTACCCGTAGGACCAGTTATACCAGTAGCGCCAGTAATACCAGTCGCACCAGTTATACCAGTAATACCAGTAGTACCCGTAGGACCAGTAGCACCAGTTATACCAGTAGCACCAGTTATACCAGTTATACCCGTATGACCAGTTGGACCTGTGGTACCAGTAATACCAGTAATACCCGTTGCGCCAGTAATACCAGTTGCACCAGTTGGGCCAGTAATACCAGTTGCGCCAGTAATACCAGTTGCGCCAGTAATACCAGTAATACCAGTTGCACCAGTAACACCAGCAGTACCAGTAGCACCAGTAATACCAGTAGCACCAGTAGCACCAGTAGCACCAGTGGGTCCAGTAATACCAGTTCTACCAGTAGCACCAGTTGGTCCAGTGTCGCCAGTTGGGCCAGTAATACCAGTAGGACCAGTAATACCAGTTGCACCCATTGTACCAGTAGCACCAGTAGCACCAGTCGTACCAGTCGTACCAGTTGGCCCAGTAATACCAGTAGCACCAGTAAAACCAGTAATACCAGTAGCACCAGTTGTACCAGTAGGTCCAGTTATACCAGTAATACCAGTTGCACCAGTAGGACCAGTAGCACCAGTAGCACCAGTTGTACCAGTTGTACCAGTTGTACCCGTAATACCAGTAGGACCAGTAATACCAGTTGTTCCAGTTGTACCAGTAGGTCCAGTAATACCAGTTGTACCCGTAATACCAGTAGGACCAGTAATACCAGTTGCACCAGTAGTACCAGTTGTACCAGTTGTACCCGTAATACCAGTAGGACCAGTAATACCAGTTGCACCAGTAGTACCAGTTATACCCGTTGTACCAGTAATACCAGTAGGACCAGTAATACCAGTAGCACCAGTCGTACCTGTAGGACCAGTAGTACCAGTTATACCAGTAGCACCAGTAATACCAGTGGCACCAGTTGTACCAGTTGGGCCAGTTGTTCCAGTAATACCAGTAGCACCAGTAGCACCAGCACCAGTCGCACCAGTAGTACCCGTTGGGCCGGTGGTACCAGTAATACCAGTCGCACCAGTCGCACCAGTCGCACCAGTTCTACCAGTTGGTCCAGTTCTACCAGTATTACCTGTTGCTCCAGTAGGACCAGTGTCGCCAGTCGGACCAGTAATACCAGTGGGGCCAGTAATACCAGTCGCACCAGTTGCACCCTCACCAGTTGCACCAGTGGCACCAGTTGTACCCGTACGACCAATATCACCAGTAGCACCGGTTATACCAGTAGCACCAGTAATACCAGTAGCACCAGTAGGACCAGTGATACCTGTAGCACCAGTTATACCAGTAGCACCAGTGATACCAGTCGCACCAGTAGGACCAGTTGCACCAGTAGCACCAGTTGTACCCGTAGGTCCAGTAATACCAGTAGTACCAGTAATACCTGTTGGCCCAGTAGCACCAGTAGTACCAGTAATACCAGTTGTTCCAGTTATACCAGTAGTACCCGTTAGACCAGTCGCACCAGTAGGACCAGTATGACCAGTAGGACCAGTAATACCAGTTGTACCCGTTGGGCCAGTGGTACCAGTAATACCAGTTGTACCCGTTGGGCCAGTGGTACCAGTAATACCAGTAGTACCTGTAGGACCAGTTATACCAGTAGCACCAGTTGGACCAGTAGCACCAGTAATACCAGTTGCACCAGTAGGACCAGTAGCACCAGTAGCACCAGTAGTACCTGTAGGACCAGTTATACCAGTAGCACCAGTTGGACCAGTAGCACCAGTAGCACCAGTAGTACCAGTTGGACCCGTTGTACCAGTTCTACCAGTAGGGCCAGTTATACCTGTAATACCAGTAGCACCAGTTGGGCCAGTATCACCAGTCGGACCAGTAATACCAGTGGGACCAGTAGGACCAGTTATACCAGTAGTACCCGTAGGACCAGTAGTACCAGTTATACCAGTAGTACCCGTAGGACCAGTAGTACCAGTTATACCAGTTGCACCAGTAGGACCAGTAATACCAGTAGTACCTGTAGGACCAGTAGTACCAGTTATACCAGTAGTACCTGTAGGACCAGTAGTACCAGTTATACCAGTAGGACCAGTAATACCAGTTATACCAGTAGCACCAGTAGGACCAGTAGCACCAGTAGTACCAGTAGTACCCGTAGGACCAGTAGTACCAGTTATACCAGTAGGACCAGTAATACCAGTAATACCAGTTGCACCAGTAGGACCAGTAATACCAGTTGTACCAGTTGTACCAGTAGGACCAGTAGCACCAGTCGTACCTGTAGGACCAGTAGCACCAGTTATACCAGTAGCACCAGTAGGACCAGTAGGACCAGTAGCACCAGTAATACCAGTAGATCCAGTAGTACCAGTTGCACCAGTAGGACCAGTAGGGCCAGTAGCACCAGTCGTACCTGTAGGACCAGTAGTACCAGTTATACCCGTAGTACCCGTAGGACCAGTAATACCAGTAGTACCAGTAGGACCAGTAATACCTGTAGCACCAGTTGTACCCTCACCAGTAGGGCCAGTAATACCAGTAGTACCAGTAGGGCCAGTTATACCAGTCGCACCAGTTGCACCCTGACCAGTTGGACCAGTTCTACCAGTTGCACCAGTTGGACCAGTTCTACCAGTTGCGCCAGTTGCACCAGTAGGACCAGTGTCACCAGTTGGACCAGTTATACCCGTAGGACCAGTAATACCAGTTGCACCCATAGGCCCAGTGGGACCAGTTGCACCAGTATAACCAGTAAAACCAGTTTCACCTTTTGGACCAGTAGTACCAGTAGCACCAACATCGCCTGTCATACCAGTGGTACCTGTTGGACCAGTCATACCAGTCATACCAGTTGGACCAGCAGGACCGATATCACCAGTCGTACCAGTTATACCAGTCGCACCAGTAGGACCAGTTGCACCAGTAGGACCGATATCACCAGTCGTACCAGTTATACCAGTTGGGCCAGTTATACCAGTCGCACCAGTTGCACCCTGACCAGTTGGACCAGTTCTACCAGTTGCACCAGTTGGACCAGTTGGACCAGTAATACCAGTAATACCAGTTGGACCAATTGGACCAATATCACCAGTTATACCTGTAGGACCAGTTATACCAGTTATACCAGTTGGACCAGTTGGACCAGTTTCACCAGTAGGACCAATATCACCTTTAGTACCAGTCCAACCAGTATCTCCGCGTCCAGTAGGACCAGTTTCACCAGTAGGACCGATATCACCTTTAGTACCAGTCCAGCCAGTATCTCCGCGTCCAGTAGGACCAGTGTAGCCAGTAGGACCAGTAGGACCAGGGTCGCCAGTAGCACCCGTTGCGCCAGTGGGGCCAGTTGGACCAGTGGAACCAGACGGACCAGTTGCACCAGTATCCGTTGCATCACCAGGGATACCTTGTAGACCTGTAGGACCTACCTGACCAGTCGGACCAGTGGGACCTACAGAACCAGTGGGGCCAGTGGGACCAGTAGGACCAGTGGGGCCGGTACGACCCGTAGGACCGGTACGACCAGTAGGACCAGTACGACCAATATCACCTGTCTGACCAGTAGGACCAGTACGACCAGTGGGACCAGTTTCGCCCTTTGGTCCAGTAGGGCCAGTAGACCCAGTAGGACCAGTAGGACCAGTACTTCCGGTTGGCCCATCAAACATATACCCTATGCTATAATAACTATCTACGGATAAATTATCAACTGCGCCTTTAGAGATAAATTCCAAACCAATTAATACACCAGCGTCGGGTCCAGAACCATTTGGAACATTTGATAAAACTCTATAAAAGGCATAATCATTCAAAGTATCCCTGCTACTGATTTTCAGTATGTTATCCGGGTCAATCTTTTCTAACCAATTTTGTAAATCATTGCCGTTTGCATCAATATAATTTATTTTTATTTGTGTTAAACTGCTATATGCGGTATCTGTATTACCACCACTATCACCCGTTTTAAACTTGGTAGGAATAGGATCATCGCTAAATGGATTACTATAAATCCAAACAGAAGAGTTGCCATCTAAACCCGGAATACCAGCAGGACCCGTAGCACCAGTTAAACTATCACCGGTGGGGCCAGTAATACCAGTGGGACCTGTAGGACCAGTTCGTCCAGTCGGACCCGTTAAACTACTACCAGTAGGACCAGTAATACCTGTGGGGCCTGTAGGACCAGTTCGTCCAGTCGGACCAGTTAAACTACTACCAGTAGGACCAGTAATACCTGTGGGACCAGTAGGACCAGTAGCACCAGTATTCACAGCCGTACCAGGAATACCTTGAGGACCAGTCGCGCCAGTTGGACCAGTTGAGCCAGTAGGACCAGTAACACCAGTGGGACCACCTGGAACCAAAGTAGTTCGGATAAAAGAAGCATTACAACTTTCAAAATAAAGTGATAAACATGCTTGGGGAATATTTGAAAAGGCTTTTAATCCAAGTAAAATTCGCGTATTTGTGTCGCACAGACAAACTGGTTTTGAAACATATAAAGGTATTACTACTTCGCTTGCAGTAGTTAAAGACGAGTTTGTAATAGTAACTCTCTCAGATGCTGCAAACGGATTCGGAGTGAAAATTCCATCTTCATCTTGATAATACAATGTCCATTGCAATGAAATATTGCCTCCCTGAGCAGTTCTAACCCAAATATGCATATCCCACATACCAGGCGGAACAATATTTGACGATAATATTCCAGGCATTAATGCAAATTGAACTTCTTGACCACTAATAATATCTCCACCAGGAATAATAACATTTGGTGCAGGTGTTCCGCATATATTATCATCAACTATAACCGATTTAATCGTAGGTGCACATGTTTGGTATAAATCTTTATCTACATTGTAAAACTTAATACCATTTACCATTACAACTTCGTCGATATTCATGAATAACACAAGACCTCCAGAGGTGCCATTCATACCCATTTGACCAGTAGGTCCAGTAGGACCAGTTGAACCAACATCCCCTTGTCGCCCTTGTGGGCCAGTCGCACCTGTATCTCCACATGGGCTTGGAGTTGGACAGGGCGGTAATGGTCCTGGACAAGGTGGCGGCGGGCAAGGGGGACGAGAATACCCTCTTATAGACTCTTGGTAAGCTCTATACCCTCGTGCGTCCATTATATATAATATAGTGTATAAAAAAATAGAACTTAACTTTATTATCTAAACTTATATTGAATTACTTATTAACATGTATATGTAATGTATATATAATTTACATATACATTAACCATTTATTATTGACATGCTAAATACATGTTATGCACACCGCTTAATGTTACAATTTTATATGACATTTTTTCCATAATATCAAATAATTCCATATTTTTTGTCTTATCATTGCATTCAAATAAAATAGGTGGGAACCCAGACATTTTTAATGTATTCATAGCACCTTTCAAAACATAGGATTCGTTATCTTCTACATCCATTTTAATAAATCCAATATCAGTTAAATGTAAGTTATCAAGCATATCTACCTGAATTGTTTCTTCCCTTAAGATATCGGACGTTGCGTGAATAGATGACCCTCCACCATCGTTGCTTATAATTTTTAGTATACTTGTTCCAATCTGCTCAGGTGAACCCAATCCAATATTCATGCAGGTGACATTTTTCAGATTTGACAAAGCAACACCTCCACACAATGCATAATAGGTCATCTTTTGTGGCTCAAAAGCATACACATGCTTGCTTTTAGATGCCAAAGAGAGTGCATATGTTCCTGTATGTGCACCTATGTCCAACATTATCTTGTCAGGACTACAAAATTGTTTACACCATTCAATCAAGGATGCCTCAAATAGTCCACGTTCACAATAACATGAAATTAAATTGCGCGGTAAAATGTATGATATTTGATTGGAAAAACTGACTATATTATTTGAGGCATTGTCATCTACCGACCCATCGGGTTTTGATAAAATAAAATATGACGTCGACATTTTATTTTATTATCAAGTAATACTTAAGTATTTTATAACTATAATATTCAAAAATAGAGATTTTCAAGAATACATACTTGAAAACTCCCTAAAGCTAGGATTTTAATACAAAGTATATCTGTAATTATCTTGAACACATGCAATACCATCTCCATCACGGCAAGAGGGCATATCACCATATAAATATTGTGCAAACGCTCCCTGGTCATTAGGTATCTTGGTGCTTGGGTTGGAAACAAAGGACCTATTTGATTGGTCTAAATAAAACTGGTCTGTTAAACTACCAAATAATTGATGATTGGTATTTTTGATACCAGGATTTAATAATTGAACAGCCTTTTTGGTATTCTTTGTAATATCTTCTAAAACATCTGGATTAAAAGAAGGGGGAGCTGATTTTCGTTCAGGGTCATCCATAATCTCTGTTAATAACACGTTTGCAAAAGGGTTTCTTTTACTTCCCAACTGGTAATCTGATTTCAAAACGGCTTCCAATGTAATTGGATTGATAGTTGTATTTGGCGCAGCCTCGGGCACCGAAATAGTAACTGGTTGATTTGAAAATCCTTCTGACTTTGATTTTACTCCAATCTGTTGTTTCCAAACAACAAAAATGGCACCAAGTGTAAAAATACCAATAGTTAAAAACTTCAAAGAACCAGTTATGGCGACTCCAAATATTGTTAAAACTATAACTAGACGAGATATTGCGTTTAATTTTTGCTCATAATCCATTGATGTCAACGGCCAAACCTCGGTAATATTATCTTTATTTAATAATATCGTTGGGTCATTTGTCCAAAATGGTGTTGTCATAGTATATATAATAAGCTACTTATTTTTTTTCATAATTCAGTGTATATTTTCAATACACTATTGAGAGTTCTCCTAAATACTATATTGTAATCATATACAAGATAGTACTAAATATTCACGTGTGCGTGTGTGTGTCTACTTATTTCTTTCCTTTACCCTTTCCTTTGCTTTTGCTTTTACCTTTATTACTAGATTTCGTTTTTGTATCAGTGTTTTCCATGGAATTAAACATGGAATCTAATTCTGCATCCGACATTGCAGGTTGTTGAGGAGCTGGTGGTGTGTGTGGCATTGATGAGGCCATTTCTTTTGCAACACGATTCATCTCGGCCTTTTGTCTAAGTCGCTCTTTCATTTTCTCCGTCTTCATGGCTTGATTTAATTGGGCCTCCATACCTTTCAAATCCACCTTGGCGCCATTTGTATTCATTCCCATTTTACTCAACATGGATTGAATATTACCCATACCAGGCATGTTTTTCATCTTATTAAGCATCTCACTTGCCTCTTTCATCAAGTCAGCCTCATTAATATCCCCCGATTTCATGCGAGATTCCAATTTATTGCCAACATTCTTCACCAAACCCATCAATTTTCCAGGATTTTTGAACATATTTTGAAATACACCATTTACATCTGTTGCACCATTCATATCGAAATCCATTTCGCCTGCAGTTTCCTCTGCAATCTCCTTTGCCAATTTACCCAATTTTCCAGTAAACATTCCAGATAAATGGTCATGCAACTGCTCTGCATTTGGCTGTGGGATTTCATTTCCATTTGCATCGGACTTATTTTCAAAAATACCCTTAATTTGTTCCAACGATTCCTCCAACTTGCTTTTAAAGTCGTCTTCGTTAATAGAATCAAACATCTTTGCAGTATCCCCAAATGCATCACGATTCTTTAAAGACCCAACCACCGAAAATAAAATCAACTGCAAGTATTTCCAGATTGTTTCGCGAGTTGCATCACTTATATCGTCTTGCCACAAATTCTTGAAATGAATAAAGGGTAAGAACTCAGTATCCACCTCTGAATCTTCTGCAAAAATTGAATCAGTTTGATTTAAAATATCAAAAAAACGGGGCGGATACTTCTTTAAACAATACTTGAAAAGAAACTGAATGCTTGAATCTTGGCTCTTTTTAAATGCAGCCTCACGCTCCGATTCATCTGGTATATGCGCAAATTTCTCTGGACCCTTCCACCATTTTTCAATAAATGGAGTATATTCGGAAAATGTTGTTTTCATATCTGCAACAAAATCCTTAATAATCTTGGAAAACTCTTCTGGGATAGATTGGACTTCACTACTCATTTATACTTATATAGGGGGATTTATTTATATTAAACTAACCTGAAATTATTAATCTAGTTTTGATAAAACAAAACAAAAATAGATTTAGTTGCCGACATTTTGGCTATTTATCTTATTGGCTTATTTGTTTATTGACTCATATTATACAAGTTTGAAATCTTTGTTAAATTTTGAATATATTTCATAATCTTAGCTTGATTGTCCGCCGACATTGACTTTATCGGCATTCGTAGACGATCAATCGCACTTACTATACGTTCCGAATTCGCATTATTTGGAACAGCTTGAAGGTCATTAGTGTAATCTTTATTCATAAAAAATGACAAATCACCTGCCTCAATTGCACTCTGATATTTACCCACCACAAGGGAATCCCAGCTCTTAATTAGTAGCTTTGGGTTCATCTTTCTTACCATACTAAAGGAATTCTTGGCGGATAAAATATCCACATCATCTGGAAAAACCTCATGAATATCATTCACAAATTCCATAAAATGGTCATTAAATGCAGTTAATAGAGTTGGGTTCGTCATTATTAATATATATGTTTATTTTTTAAACCCTTTTTTACATCTTTTTTCATCCGTTTTCATTTCATACGCATCTATCTGTTTTTGTTTTTGTTTTTATTTTTGAAATAAAATATCAACACATTATATAAAGAATGGATGTCAGTGCTTTAAGAAATTATTTGCATAGCATAAAAGACGATTGGAATTATATCACGCCGATTGATTTTTATAATAATTATTATTTAAAAAAGAAGGATTATTTTCTAATCGATTTACGCTCGGAAAAAGAATATAAAAAAATGCATGTTAAAGGCGCAAAAAACATATTTTGGTTGAATATATTGGACGAAAAAAACTTAAAAAAATTGCCAAAAGATAAGCCGATTTTTTTAATTTGTTATGTTGGACACACAAGTAGTCAAGTTTTAACTTTGCTGAAAATGCTAGGTTACAATGTTGTATCAATCAAGTATGGATATGGATTATCCCCTATTCAAGGGGTTCCCGTTGCTGGATGGCTAGACTATGGATTGCCGACAACAAGCACTAAATAAAGACCGAAATAAACAATTTACTTTCTTTGAAGGTCCATTTCGCGTTGTTTCATTAACTGCTCTACTGTTAAATTCTCTGGTATTTTAGGCCCTTTATAATCCGTCTCATCTTGGGGTGTGCTAATAGTATCTGCATAATTCAATGAAACATAATTATGCATCTGTCTCATGCCTCCATTTCCCTTTGCAGAGAGAGCATCCGAATCCATGTCTAAAAAACTATAACTATCCGAAGTGACGCCATATGCACCTCCTCCACCTAAAGCAAAAGCCATTGGTTCTAAATTATTCTGAGTCGCTTGTTTCACAGCGACTTCTTGTCTCGGCTTGAAAAAACGTAAAATATCCTCCCCGTAAAGAATTCGGTAATTATCGCTCAACAAGAGTAAGGCTGGCACTTTTGTAACCGATTCAGGCATCACTATTTTTTGTCCATTTTCTAAAATAATAAAAAGTTTATTTCCCTCTTTAACTCGTTTATCGATGCATATAAAATGCACGTCCTTTGTTACATTTGAATTTCCTATATTCTGCAACAACGATTTTGAATGTTGGCAAAAATTGCTATAATACAGGATTGAACTCATAGTCTATATGAAGTATTTTGAATAATCATTTTAACTCATTTTATTTAAAAATTGATTTTAAATAATATAAATATTCTTATGTATCATATATAATGAATCCACGGATTGAAGCTAAATCTGTTTCGGAAGACGGGGATGTCCTTAAATTTACATTAAGTGGGGTGAATGTCAGTATAGCCAATTCAATCAGGCGAACTATTTTATCCGACATTCCATGCGTTGTGTTTAAAACCTCACCAAATGAAGAAAATACTGCAAACATTATCCTTAACACGTCTCGTTTTAACAATGAAATTATTAAACAGCGCCTTAGTTGCATCCCGATTCATATTAGCGACCTTCAGATGCCATTGAAAAACTATTTGATGGAGGTTAATGTAGAAAATTTGACAGATACGATGCTTTATGTCACCACAAAAGACTTTAAAATTAAAAATTTGACCAATGGAGAATATTTATCAGAAAAAGATACACAAGCCATATTCCCACCAAGCGACCAAACAGGATATTATATTGATTTCCTGCGCTTGCGACCCAAAATATCCAATGAAATACCTGGCGAATCAATTCATCTTACGTGTAAGTTCACTATTAGTAATGCTAAAGATAGCGGAACATTTAACGTTGTTTCAACATGCTCGTATGGATATACTATTGATGACGTAAAAATGGAGATTGAATTAGGCAAGAAAATGAAAGAGTGGAAGGACCAAGGACTCAAGACAGACGATATTAAGTTTGAAGCAGATAATTGGAAGCTACTTGATGGGCTACGCATTACAAAACCAGACAGCTTTGATTTCATTATTCAAACACTCGGGGTTTTTACGAATCAAGAGCTGGTTCATAAGGCATGTGATATTTTAATACAAAAATTACTAGATGTTAAGAATGACGACGAATTGCAAATTGCTCCTGCTCAAAATACCATGTCAAATTGCTATGACATTACTCTTAAAAATGAAGATTATACGATTGGCAAGGCAATTGAGTACATGTTTTATGCAAAATACTTTAATGATACGCAAATATTAACTTATTGTGGGTTTAAAAAGATGCACCCACATGAGTCGGATAGTCTTGTGCGACTCGCATATAAGGAGGTTGTAGACAAAGCCATGATTAAGGGACATCTTGAAATTTGCATAGATTCTCTAACACAAATATTGGATAAAATCAAAAAGATGATTTAACAAAAATAAATAATATTGGGTTTAGGTTATTTGTTTTTGTGTTTTTTATTTGTTTTATGTTATTTAATAGAAAAAATAGTATTCTATTAGATAAAATGAAATCCGACATCAATGGAGATGTCGAAATTAATGTTTTTGTGGAAATCGCTAAGAATTCTCATATAAAATATGAATATGACCATGAAAAAAAAACATTAATTTGCGATAGAATTCTACATACCCCATTTAATTATTTTTTCAACTATGGATTTGTTCCAGAAACATTGAGCAAGGATAATGACCCCATTGACGTTGTCATATTGATGGACGAAGAACTCGTGCCTGGATGTTCTATCAAGTGTAAAATTATTGGTTGTTTAGAAACGGAGGATGATAGTGGAGAAGACCCCAAATTGATTGTCTGCCCCTCCAAAAAAATAGACCCTACCTATGCTTCCATGAAAGATGTTACTGATGTCCCTCAACATACCTTGGACAAGATTCATTACTTTTTTTCCCATTACAAGGATTTAGAGAATAAGCGTGTGGTTGTTGGAAACTTTTTGAATAAAATGGAGGCCATTGCCATTTTCAAATCTACCCTGTTGCCTACCTATGTGTAAGATAGTGTCGTAGTGAATCAAAACAATAAAAAATATATAATGCGCCAATGGAAATGCATTATATATTTATACCATCCTCCTCAATGCTCTTTGATTACCCAGTTATATTATGATTCAACCAATACATTTGTTGAGACGGGTGTAGGTCGTTAACGTATGCAATTACAAACGCCTTTGTTATGTGTTGTTGTTGCTCTTTCAAAGTATCAATATATGTTTTGTGTAAATTAAACATATGTGGTCTATATTGCGGAGGAAAATCAATCAACGGGCATGTTTTTTTCATATAGCATTGAATGTAATATTGAAAGATATTTTGTGTAAAAATGTGCATTTGGTTGCGATACGATGCAAACGCCTGTTTGTGTTCAGGAAAATAATTCAAGAATTCACCGACTTTGCCTTCTTTTCGCAAACACAAATAATGATACATCAACTTGGGCTGATTCCCGCGCAAGCGACGCACTCGCTCATATACTGGATTACGAATTTTAGCTCTTTCCCCAGTAAGTCGGTCACGCATCATGAAACCAAGGCATTCATATGGCGTATTTATAGATGCATACTGCTGAATCAAATCCTCATAAGTCTCCCAGCCGTCATATATTGCTGGTGTCTTTACACACAAGGCTAGCTCAGGAGATACGCCAACATTCACAATATCGTACATTTTTGTTTCTTCTACAAAGGTTATTTGATACACTGCAACCAAGTATAGCGTAGCATTCTGAAAGGGAACCACAATACGATTCTTGGGATGTTGCAATACAAAACTATAACTATTCTTTTTATCAAGCATATCAAAGGTTAATCCTGTATTTTGCATAGCGTCCAAAAACATGGAGTAAAATGTATCCACGTTGTTCGTATAAAAACGTACGTTTGCACCAATTGTTTGCTTTGTAGCGACCTCCCAAACTCCTGCATTGAAAAATACATTCAACATGGTTCCCTCTACAAATTCTTCTGCGACCATGTTTTCGTTATTTGCATCCGCTGTAATTGGATGCGTCGCCATAAATGTCTCGGCCATGATGGATTTTGGTGGGGCAAATCCAACCACAGCGCCTGCCTCGTTTATAATAACGGACCGATATTTTCCATATGTTGAAATTGCATCGGCGGTTAACATGTCTTTCTTGTAAGAAACTATGTTATATTGAATCTTAGAATTATGTGATACTACGGACTTTACCTTTAGTAAGTTCGTTTCATGCACTATGTCTAATATATTTGAAGGAATAGAATGTCTTGTTGCCATTATATACAATCATAATTAATTGTCTTTAAACTTGTGATATATTTAATTAATGTAAGTTGGGTATAAAAATTTCTATTATAAATATAGAACAGACATGTCAGATGACGAAACAATAATTAATAGTGATGTTCGTGATACACCAAAACAAAACGAAGAGCCTCAAGATAGCAGTATACCGCTATTTTTAGGTGATATTATCAAAATAACTGCGCCAACCAATGAAATTTTTAACGAGCAAACATTTCTAATTGATTATATTGATAAAAATAAAATTATATTGATAAATACTGCTTCACTAGAAAAAACAATGCTCAAAATACAATCAGATGGTTCCTTGGGCGATGGCACCATTACATTAATTGATTTAATACAACGCAATCAATATCCAGGTTATGCAAGACAAAATAGTTTGTTGCCTGGCATATGGGTAAATATTTACTTTGGTGGCGATGTTCCCGCCATTTTAACTGGAGAGATTACTAATCTAGAAGAAGATATGATTGAAATACGCACGTATCCTGATGATGAAACGATTTATATCAATTTTAACTATTCTGGTATTCCAGAAGATTTACCCATTGAAATGTTTGAAATCCGTCCACCTCCAGAAAAAGGAACAAAGAAATCAAAGGTATCCAAAATAAGTCGCGTGGATACGGAATCTGTTGCGCCAGTCATTGCAGAAGGTGTTGAAGAAACGAAAGGTGAAGAGGCGGAACCAGAGAAAATTGAATCTCTTGAACGCACTAGCGACGACGAAGACCTTGATGCAGAGACGGCGCAGAGAAATATTGCAGCAGAACAAGCCGACGTTGATGATACGCAATATGCAAATATCCCGCTTACAAGCGTCAAGAACCACGTACAACAACTCATATTACAAGGCAATGACATCGTATTTAATACGGATGAAACTCTAGGCCAAATTACCCAAATGGTTGAAAAGGCCGACTCTAAAACGCGATATAGCATTCAAGCTCAATGCGACGACTTGTTGGATGAAATGTTGTCCACGATTCCCAACTCACAAAGAACCAAAAACGTCTTACACAACATTCATATTATGATTGAACGATTTAAGCAAATGCGCACGCAGTTTTCCAAGTTAGACCAATATGGCAACGTAACATCGCCGTTTATCAAGGGTGCATCGTGGAAACCCCTTGTAGATGAATTAACAAAATTCAACAAGGCGCTTTATTGGTTGCTTCCAGTTGTAAAGAATATGAAAAAGGTGTATAATGTCGGCGATGATTCAGACGAACATCCTGATGTCATACCCATTAAAATGGACGACGACCTGCGCGCAATATTACAAAACATTGAATATTATAAATCAAATAGTTTTCCAGATGAACAAAATAAATACAGCACATTGCTCAGCGAATTGAATTCGCAATTTACCCCATTTGAACAAATTGACTCAGACAATACTCAAAGTATTTTGTATGTTGTGAATGTCGGTACCAACATAAATGCAATCGTTGATAATTTGGGCCAGTTTTACTCTACCATCGCCGAAAACGACATGTTAACCACCAAGAAATTTATTATCCAAAAATATAATTTGGGTTTTACCAAATTAGTCGCGACTCAAATGACATCCAGTCGAATCATTACTGAACGTGTCAATGTATCAGAACCTGATATTATGTCCATTCGTTCAATCGCAACTATGCCTGAACCAGTTGTTCGTTTCTCTCGTGTTAATCTTCCTGGAACATCCATCTTAGAGAGAAGTAATCTAAGCGCCTCATTTCTAAACTATTGGCAACTCTTAAAACAGAAAACTAGCGTGCAAGAAATAGTAGTAGATACATTGGAAGGAGAGAACGAATTGGCCGATGAAAAATTTATCAGTGGTATCAAAAATTATGCGTTGAGCGTAAAACCCGCAGGTGTTAGTCGTGTTGAATTGTATAAGCAGTTTCTTGGTAAAATCATCCCTAAAACCAAAACGTTGTTTAATTTGACAAAGAAATACATAAATGGTAAGGTATCCTTCGTAGATGTTGTTGATTATTTGGAGCCGTTTTTGGTATATACCAACGATTTGTCCTATATGCAATATGTTGAAATTAACAAGTTCATAGACAAGAAGGTCTCCGAATACAATAAAACCATCGTTGAAAGGTCCCATGCATTTTTCACTTTAAAAACGGCAAAATACAACACTTCTCTCAATCCATCGGCTACCGCAATTTATAACATGTTGAAACAAAATAGCGAGGCTGTTTTTCAAAACGGGTATCAATATGATAAAACGGAGAAATTGGACAACTCTGAATTGCTAAGTAAAATAATAACGCGCGATGCTGGACGTTTGTATAATAGCGCGCTTGCGTTAAAAAGTGTTCCGTTGATGTTTCCAGACAACTTGGCCTCTATTTTTGAACAAGAATCAAAGACCAATAAAGAACTACTTTTAGAATACTCCAAAAACAACAAGTGCAACACATACGTTCTCTCAAAACAATATATCTCAATGGAAGAATTGGAGGCTGACAATGGGAGAGACATTTATTTTGATAAAAAGTTTGATAAAACAAGATATTCCATCTTGGACGATTATCAAAAGGAAATGACGAGCAAAACACCTGAAGACTTTATTGACTTTCTCATTGCTAAGTTGCAAAAAAGTGAAAAGTTATCTTCGGATGATGCAATTTATCTTGTGGATACCTTGATTACTGGAATGAAAAAGGTATTGGATGGCCAATATGCGTTTATATTCAGTATTGATTCCAACGAAGAGGATTCTATTTCTTATTTTAAACGCGTAAATAATCGGTGGCAACTTGATAATGAGGTGGACAAGAGCCTTTTTGTAGCAGACGATGCTACATTGTGTAATATTCAAAAAGATTGCATTGATGTGAATAATAAATGTGAACCAATGAACCTCAACAAAGCCGACTTACAATCCGCCGAATTGAAAAATATACTCAATGAATTTGACTCTAAATACCTTCTCTCAAAACAAGACCTAGAGAGAAAGTACAAGGCGGTATTTGAATATTATGAATCTATTATGCCCAAAATAGGAGAAATCCAATTCCATAACATGTTTCAATATAATAACCGCAAATTCGCATTGGGGCTGAAATTGGGAGACAAGGGCTCTGAGACTATTGTTTCGCCTTATGCTTCAACCTTGGACCAAATTCTCGGACAATCCGACTTTGTGAAAAAGCAAAATGATATTATTCGTTTTGTTATGGAATTCACGAGAGAAGCCTTGGAAAATACGGATGAAACTATTCATTGGCGATATTGCATAAAAACAGGTGTGAAATTAATACCCTCGTTCCGATACACATTGGCATCTGCGTTTATTAATGACCCAACGAATTATGGACGTGTTGTTGAATCTCTCAAACAAAGAATCGGTAAACTTGGCGATGACGGCGAAGCATGGGTGGATGAGCATAGTGGACAAGTCATTCAAGCCATTGAGTTTGACCAGGAAGAAGGATATACTGAAGAGGGTTTTAGAATTCAAAGTCGTGGTCTATTGGAGCAAGACGCTGGCGATGCACTTATCGGACATCTTCAAGTTGCCCCCAAAGCACAAACACACGAGATGCGGGTTTGTTCAAATATCATTAATGCGTTTTCTAGTAATATGGGTATTAATATTGAAGACCAACGCGAGTTTATCATTAACATTGCGACATCCATTTTTCTCTCTATGATGCCCAAAGAAGCAGCATATAATAAGGAACTACAACTCGCAGCCAAGAGAGACAAAACACTTCCATCCTACAATGAATTATACAATTTTAATATTTTGTATATAACCATGGCGGCTTATCTCATTAGCATACAAGCCAGTATACCTTCCATTACCACAAGAAAAACGTATCCTGGTTGCATTCGTTCGTTTGAGGGTTATCCGATTGATGGTAGTGGCGATTTAAGCGCCGTCAATTATATGGCGTGTGTTGCATATCATATACGTAGTCCAAGCGAACCATGGAAGGTGCTGATGAAGAAAAAACAGACCTTCATCGCAGAGAAATTAAAGGCCACGATTGAAGCGTATTTTAATACTCATCCAGATGTAGTACAGAAATTTCGCGCCAAGGCGGAATATTTATTAACTGCTCCTACCGAGGCGATTCCCGAAGAGCATTCAATTGCGGCATGGCTAAACTTTTTACCTCCGCTGGTCCCTATCAAGATTACTCGTTTGGCTCCACTTGCACCAGAATTCAAGGAAAAATTATTGACCGATTTGAAAACTGGAAATCATGCGCAGAGAGAAGATTTGTTGGTAGTTGCATCCAAGCGAATTATGTTCTCTCTTGCTATTCAAGAACAGATTCAAAAGGTCGTTGATAAAAAAACACCAGTTCTTACAAACATGGTGAATGACCCGTTCTTAGAGAATGCTTGTTGCAATGAAAAGGCCAATGATACTTCCACGATTGATTATTTTATTAATGAAGACAAGGAAATTAGCGCATACAACATGATGGTTCAAAACTTGTCCGACATATTGGAAGATGTCGACTTCATTACCAGGGCGGGATTGTTTTATAGTCCAATCAATACTAAAAACATTTACCCCCCTGTAAAACAAGAATTCGGCGAGTCCACGATATACAAGGCATTCATAACATATTGCAAGTTCAACACCATCTTTCCTGTGCCAGAGTATCTCGTTAAATATTGCACTGAGAAGCCAGCCAACATCAAACCTAACGAATCCTTGAGTGAAATGATGGCAAAGCTTAAGAGCGATGGCCGTAATTATACAAACGCGTCCCTCATTAGTTTATTCCAGTTAGTCAGTCGCCAAAATATAGTTAATGCGTCGGTTATTATGCCTACTGGTGCACCTGTTCAACGTATTCGCAAGTTGATTGATGATATTGACAACTCAGAAGAAGATACCGAGAGAGAAGCCATTCGGCTGGAACTAAGAAACAAATTGGAACAAAAATTAGATACTTTTGATTTGACGATTCAAAGCGACGAGGACAAGAAAAATAGCCGAGACTTCAAAAATTACATTGCGCGTGAAAATGATGGCATGCGAGCCAGTATTACCAAATTCATTTCTGAAAATAACAACCTACCCGGCTCCAAACAGAATAAAATAAACAGCATATTGCAAGACGTAGTATATTTCAACACGGAGGAAGGAATGCAATTGCCAGGTATCACGGATAGCAATGGCTATAATTTTATTCAACGTATCAAGGGATATGTTAACAATATAGTGAATATTTTCCCAAATATCATTCTTAACCAGGTTGATTATGAGAATACTACGATTCCAGGCTATTGGGGTCTCTCTAACACACATAAAATCAATATTCACAACATTATCAAGGATGACTTGTCGCCTTTGCGCGCATTCTATTCTAAAAAGAATCTGGAGCCTGTTTTAAAAGCCATTCAAGAGAGATGCAAGCGACTAGTCATTCTTACGGATGATACGCCATATTTAACGGCTATACAAGACAAGGATTCAGTATTTGATAAAGATACATGCTTATTATTGTTTGAACATTATCTGCTCATTGCATTTGCGGAATACATGAAACTCGCGACGGATGATGCGACGATGCTTGCTGAAGAAGAAAACGCTCAAGCTACAGGTGCCCAAGAAACGTTTGAGCTAGAAAATATTGATGACGATTTTGCGACCTCAAATATAATAACCAAGAATATAGAAGCGGAGTTATTATTACAAGGCAATTTGAAAAATTTGAAAACAAGCGTCGCAAACTTAATGCTTACTTATTTGAATTTGATATACGACAGCCAAGAAAGGATTGATTATTCTTATGATGAGGTTATGGACTATGTCTTCAAATTGAAAGAAAGAGAGAAGGATACTTTCACCGACAAGTTAAAAAGAATGACGGATGAGAAACGCGACGTAGATAATATCTTGAAGGCGAACAGACTAGGCGACTGGAGCAAGGGTTTGCAGAAGGGTGTTACCAGATATGTTGGTAAGACTTATGATGAAGAAGTAGAAATCATGAGCAAAATTGCAAATATAGAGCGTAGCACGGGACGTAAACGCGGTAGTTTGGAAGATGACCCAGAGCAGTTGGAAGAAATAGATGCAGATGATATGGCTGATGCTGAAGTATATGACATGGTTGATATGAATGATGACTATGACGATGGCAATTTTGGTGCTGATGAGGTAGATAATCAGGGGGATTATGACTAAATAAAGATAATTTTTCATATAGATTACGCATAGTTTACCAATATTTTATATAATATTAGTATAGTAAGTATGAACCGCAATTTTCTCCAAACAAATGTTGTTGCAGTCGCGATTATTTTGTTTCTTATATTTTATGGACTCGTCCAATACATGAAACCCGCTTTTTTGTATAATACCGACGGCAGTTTACGCGTGTTTGGTGTGGGTTATAGGAACAAAACGATTTTGCCCATGTGGCTATTTTCTCTCGTTTTAGCCATTCTATGTTATCTAGCCGTGTTGTATTATTTGGAGTTTCAACAATATGTATAATATCTGGGTGGGGTTGGTATTATGAATACATGTCTATTTGATGTAAAATAGACATGTAATATCGTGTAAATATATATTTTGTTGGTATCTTAGTTGAGAGTATATGATATAGAATTGGCAATCGCATTTGCATTGTTAATGGCTTGTTGTTTATCCAAATACTGGTCATATTTAGCATTGGCTACTTTGGGGTCAACTTCACACGCCTTGTTTGCAATTTTATATCCAATAATGGATATTAACAAGATGGCCGTATAAATATACCAACATGCCTCACCAATATTATCACGCAGAACCACTATATCCAACAACGCCTGTTGTTTTTCAGGGAGGTCTGCTGCATCAGGATTTTTCATCAAGGGTATTAATGTCTTCCAATATGACATGAAGTTGCTTGGCACGATTTGATTTATTAATATGGATATATTTCCAACCATTTTCATTACGGCCTCTGCCGCATCTTGCATGGCTTGCTTTTTTGTCTCGTCTGTGCCATCGCTTGCTTGCTTTATTTTGTCATTTATGTCAGTATCTACTAACATCTCGGCCAATAGCTTGTTTGCGGAATTAGCAACTGCATAATATCCGATTACGTCAGAAAACGCACTTTTCATGCCAGGAAAATTAATCATTACCGCAATGAGTATACCAAATATCGCGAGCCACGGACCAAACGTTATCAACGCAGCGTAGCCTAAATTTGCTGTCCACCCTCCACCGCATTTATTTTCCAGTGTTGACATATTAATGACTAATTGAAAAAGCAAGACTGCCATGAAATAAATACCATATGACTTGTATGGTGAGGCAGGACTTAACAACGTATCAATCGTTGGTTTAGGCTTTCCGTAAGCAAAGAATAAAATGGTTATTAAAATAAATATGATAATATTCATATAGGTATTATCCGAACTTGATTCATCCGCCATGATAGTATAGATATTGTGTATAAATTATTTTACAATTATAAAAGTATATTTTAACTAACCATCCATGAATTACGACGAATTTTCTAAACCCTTGTTGGTTGAGCCAGGTATCAAGTATTTTCTACACGAAACTTTGAAAAAATGCAAGGAATACAAGGAGCAATATAATAATTATCTTTACAACGCTGGGCTATTTATATTTTTTACGCTTATTTTAGGAGCAATTCTATTATACAAGTATAGAGGCAAGCTTTCAACGGAAGAAATGCAACAAAGAGACAGAGAGAAAAGGCAATACATTTTGTCTAAAATCAAGAATTTCCAGGATGCAAAACGTATCGCCCATCAAGAATTAATTACCAGTCTTCCGAATTGGGATAATGAATATGAACTAATATCACGTAAAATAATATAAATACTATATAAATGAACGGCGACCAAGAACTATATCGGGCGTTGAATACATATTATAGTCTTAAATCTGAGTATGAAGACAATGTGGATAAACTAAAAAAACGAATTATGGAGAATAAAACATTAAGCTGGAAAGAGAAACATAAGGAGTTTCGAAAAATAAAGCCCAAGTGTATTAATTGCAATCGCCCCGTTGGGACTATTTTTGATATTCGGTTTCAAAAGGATATTGACTCTAGAATTGCTAAAGCCATGTGTGGAGATAGGACCAACCCATGTGCTTTAAATATAGAATTAAATTTGGGAAAGATAACAAATATTGAAGACCTATTACACGATAGCGAAACCAAAATCAGAGGGATACGTCGTGAAATTATCAAGGATAAGAATGACTTATTATTTGGATATGTATCCGCTCCCGATGCGATTGCCAAGTTTGACAAAATTAAAGAAAAAATGGCCGATGCAAACGCGAGCTATGAAATTATATTGAACACATACATGTCAATAGTCGATAATAAGCAAGTCCAGGAGAAGATAAACAAACTTTTATTGGAGACTTATGCGGATATCCAATCCACACATGAATTGGTGAATAAATATGAGAGAGAACAAAACGTGGATTTTATAAATGATTTGGTTACGATGTATATCACACAACTAACGCCTAAACTTGTTGAGCTACGGCAGTTGTTGTATCCGTATACTGCTGTTGAAAAGGAAAAGAAAAAGTATGACAATACGTGTGTTTTAATTCAGCGAAAGATGGAAATAGAGGAAATGGAACGAGATATGGCGACAACTTCTCAAGGGGTCATTCATTTTGACGTTGGCGACAAGGTTCAATTACGGCCTGGGGCTCCACGAAGCCAGCCTCAAGAGAGAATTGAGCAATCTTCCAGCAGTGGTGAGATTGAGTTTGACGAGAATGACGAGAATACTGATGAATAAATTGCTCTATTGTAAAATAATAATGTCCATAATTGTATATAGGAATTATGTTTATGAAATATATTTCTCTACCCGTTTTTTTAATAAGTTTAGCATTTGGTCTATTTTTTGTTTATATTTACGGCGAAGATTTAAAACCAATCTACGTGTATCCCACCCCAGAAAATGTAAACAAGATATTGTATCAAGACAAGGCAGATAATTGTTTTCAATATAAGGCAATGGAAACAGAATGCACCGCCGATGCAAAGGATTTATCTGTGCAGACATAAAACAATTCAATTGCGAATGTTTTCTCATTATATAGTATATGATGCATCTTGGTAAATTGGTACATACACAAACTGGAAAATATGTTTTATCTGTTATTTTAGGGCTTGGGTTGGCTTCTTTCTTTAGAACGGTGTGTAAAGGGAAAAACTGCATTGCCTTCAACGCACCGCCGATTGAGGAGATTAAAGATAAAGTATTCAAGTATGATAATAAATGTTATAAATATGAGCCAACACAAAGAAAGTGTGATAAAACCATGAGAATCGTCCCGTTTTCGTAGAAGTGCAACCAATTACATGAAGTATTTGAATTGCGTAAATATAATTCATCCATCAATATTTACGTAATATATTATGTCCAACACGACAAATATTTTTGATTTACCGGTCGACCCTGCAGGTGGTGGAGGAAGCGGAGGAGGACCCGTGCAAAACATGTCCTTAAATGCAAACGAAGTGCGAGCCGCGCAACAACCGCCGCAACAACCTCCCAACTTAAATACAAGTGGACCGCAACCTTTAGACCAAACTACTATAAACCACATCGTCAGCGGTATTCAACAGGCCAGTAGTTCGGGGGCAACGCAATTACCCTCACGCGACATACCTACGTCTACCAATCATATTGCGCAAGATGTGCAGATTCAGGCAAATTATGTGCCGCCTCCACCTCCACAACATAGCGATTATATCCAACAATATGAGGAAAACAATGACATCGTAGACGACTATTATGACAAACAAAAACGCAACGCCTCGTTGGATAGTATGTATGACGAATTGCAAACACCCTTGTTGCTGGCCGTTTTGTTCTTCTTGTTCCAGTTGCCGTTTTTCAAGAAATATTTGTTTGCATATATGCCGATGCTATTTTTGAACGACGGGAATTATAATCTATATGGATTTGTTTTTATGAGCGCCTTTTTTGCGTTTGTTTATTATATCTTGAGTAAAACAATGAATAACTTGAACAATATCAGAGCACAATAGGTATGAGGTATAATATAATAAAATATATAATTGATACCATATATTTTATGTGGGTTTATGTGGGTTGTGGGGGAAGGCGCGGATATTTAGAGATGTACGTTCGGATTATAATTGCCCAAATGACATAAACGATGAAATTCTGTTTGTCCTTGATGATTTGATTTATCGTCGCCTTCTTCTACCGCCAACATGGGACTAATTAAAGCTCGTTTTCCCAATTTTGTAATTGTCCAATCAGGGTTGTAATGAACCTTTTCCAATTGTTCAACGGCAAATTCAATCGTGTATTTGTTGAGCAGGGTTTCAGCATGTTTGCGCGAAATCATATACATTTGACTCCCCCATGTATCATCTGGATATCCATGATAGGTATAATTGTCTGTCGCCTTTATCATTGGAAAATGCGGGTTTCCGTGGAGCCCGTATGGATACAAGTATCCCAGCATTAATAAATCTAGGTCCAATGATTCAAAATCTTGTATAATTTTTGGTAGATGGTGTTGTAAATGTTTGGATACATGTATATCGTCTTCACATACGATGCAATACTTGGCAGATGTGTTCTCGTAAAAATTGCGAATTGAATCTAGATGTTGCAACATAATGGAGCTGGTTCGCTTATAAAGAGGCGTGTTTTGCAATCGCGCGTCATTCTCGTAAACTGGATTTACAAAATGTAAATCTATTCCAATTTGGTCAAACCGCGAAATCATTCGCGCCTTCCTCGCATCGTCCTTAAAATTAATTACGTAAAAAACAACCATAGTATATTATCTTATATACCCATATCTTTAATATAATTATAAAACTGCATAAAAAAATATTCTATATATAATAAAATGTTCATCAAGAATGTTGCGTTAGTTGTTGCGTTATTCGCAGTACCTGCTCTCTCAAAGTCAGTTAGAGAGAAATTTCAAGATTGGGTTGACCATTTCGCCATGAATTTTGAAAACACGATTCATTATGAATCTACCTTGACAAAGTGGATTGAAAATGACAAATATATTGAGGAAATGAATAATAAAAATTTGACCTATACGCTAGGCCATAATCATTTCTCTGGTATGGATTCCGTTGACTTTAGCAAATATATTGGATTGTCTGGAGCTTTTCCGCAGAACAACTACCTTGGTAGCTTAAGAGGTTCTGTTGATGCTGATATTAAGGCTCCTGTGAATGTTCATAGCAAAATGTCGGAATATAAGTGCTTGAAGGGTTGTGTGGATGATTTCGTCGAGAGTGAAAAGATGGAATCTTTAAAGTGCATGTCTGAATGCGTTGAGCGTACTAAGTCTTCCACCGCATCCAGTGTAGATTGGGTCTCTGCTGGTGCCGTCACGCCTGTAAAGGACCAAGGCCAATGTGGCAGCTGCTGGAGCTTCTCTACCACTGGAGCTTTAGAAGGCGCGTATTATACTACTTACGGAACGCTCCCATCCTTTTCTGAACAGCAATTGGTTGACTGCGATAATCGTCAGCATGGGGGCAAGGACATGGGATGCAATGGCGGACTCATGGACAATGCATTCACTTGGATTAAGAAGAATGGTGGTCTTTGCACGGAGGTCTCGTATCCTTATGTATCTGGCACTACCAAGACTGCAGGCACTTGCCAAACTACTTGCTCTGCAGTTAAAAATAGCGCCGTTGTTAGCTACACGGATGTTCCGACAAAGTCTGATAGCGCCATGATGCAAGCGCTAACTCTACAACCTGTATCCGTCGCAATTGAGGCTGACCAAAAGGCTTTCCAGTTGTACAAGTCTGGTGTCTTCACTGGTGAGTGTGGCACCAATCTTGACCATGGTGTGCTTGTTGTTGGATATGGAACCATGTCGGGCACTGATTATTACAGAATTAAAAACTCATGGGGAACCACATGGGGCGATGCTGGTTATATCTATATTGGGCGTGGCTCTCAATACAACGACGGACAAGGTCAATGTGGTGTCTTGTTGTCGGCTAGTTATCCTAGCTTGTAAACCAGATTTATACCTGATTAAAATATAAATATATACATTTTGTAATTCATATATTTAGAAATATCAATTTAGGATAATAATTGCTAGCTCAGTAAATAATTTGGATTGTTTATATGTAGCAACTAATATTGTAAAATCAAAAATTATAGTTTGTCAAAATGAATATTAATAATTTAGATTATATACCCATTTTATATCCTCATATTTAAGAATTATATTAGTTATTAAAAAGTAAACTTTGTAATAACTATTTTTTAATAATATGATTTTTAGGATTACGATTTAAAAAAGTTTTTTCTTATAGTATATTATAAAATGTCTGGAACGTTGACAATTACGGTTAACAACGGAAATGTAGCTATTCAAGTAGGTTTAGTCTTTACTGGAGGCGGTACTTGTACAACTGCTGTAAGTAATGGTTTGACTCAAAACTCACGACCCATGAACGGTACTACATTAAATTGTAATGTGCCCGCAAGTCTTAGCAACGAAACTATCACAATATCAAATATTCTAGGCGCCGGCGCTACTTCATTTGCTATAACAATTAATGCCGACAATGTAATTTCAATTACGACGGATGCCCCAGCAACGTGGGGATTAGCACTTAATACATCAACACCAAGCTTATTGTCTCTTGCCAATGCATTTGCTAACGGAACTAGTTTGACTACTGTTCCAAATATTCTTCCTGCATCCGTACAAAACCTTTCAGGTACTTTCACTGGATGCGTTGCATTCAATCAGAATCTTAATGGTTGGGTTACTTCGAATGTAACTAATATGGCAGGTATGTTCACTGGATGCACGACCTTTAATAATGGTGGCGTGGGCAATTTATGGAATAATGCTGGAAGTACTATACTCGTAACTAATATGTCAAATATGTTCAGTTCATGCCCCGCATTCAATGCAGATATTAGTGCTTGGACTACATCTGCGGTAACTAATATGTCAAATATGTTCAGTGGATGCACCATTTTTAGTAAAAATATTGGTGAATGGAATACATCTAATGTAACAGACATGTCATCTATGTTTTATGATGCTATTGCATTTAATGCAAATATTACTTACTGGTCAGTAAATTCTCCTACAATTTTAACAGATATTATTTTTAACGCGACTGCGTTTATAAATACATATAGTGGCTTCCCAGGATATGACTATCCAACCCTAACCTATGATTTTTTCAACAAAGAACTTATCAGAAATCCCTGCTTTATGAAGGGAACTCAAATCTTGTGCTTCCGTGGTGAAGAAGAGGTCTATCGTCCCGTTCAAGACTTGCGAAAGGGTGATTTGGTGAAGACCTATCGCAACGGCTACTTGCCTATTCATATGATTGGCACGTCCGCTTTGTCTAACCCTGGCGACGAGGAACGAACCACTAACAGATTGTATAAGTGCAGCAAGGAGTTGTATCCTGACTTGTTTGAAGATTTGTATATTACTGGTTGCCACTCCATTTTGGTGCCTGCTCTTACTAACGACCAGTGGGAGAACACCAAGGCAATGTTGGGCAATGTATACATTACCGACAATCATTTCCGTTTGATGGCATGCGTTGATGAGAAGGCTCAACCCTACAAGAGAGACGCCATGATTGATATCTATCACATTGCACTTGAGAACGATGATTACTACATGAACTATGGTGTTTATGCCAATGGTTTGTTGGTAGAGACCTGCTCTAAGCGCTATTTGACTGAGTTGTCTAACATGAGAATCATTGGTGAGGATGAAGCTTGCTATGATACTCCCAAGGTGAATGTGTTCAGCGAACTTGGTGGTTTTGTTCAATCTTTTTAAATGCCAGACCAGTTTATACAACATGAAATCTAAAACAAAATAAAAATCAAAATAAAAACAAATTAAAAATATAACATAATATTCATCTCAAATATGATGTTATACAACTAAATACTTCTTATCAATTGCTGTGTTCTCGGCTACGCGTCGGATTATCTTGCCAAAGTCTCTCTTTACGTCATCATCATCCACTGGACCGATGGCTTCCATATTGATTCTCAAGTATTGGTCGTTTTTCCTGCTGTTGTATTCTGTGCAACCTGGATTCGCCTTTTTCCAATCGTCCACGCGCAATATGTTTTTGTGCGTAAGTTGCTTGATAATCTTTCTTAGTCTATCTAGATTTGCATTATCACGTTCCCACTTGTTATCATCCTTAATGTGTATGATTTCTCTCTTGACATCGCTACAATGAATGGGTCTCTTGGTTATATCCAAGCTATTCAGGCGGTCAACAAAGACTTTGGACATGCCTTCGGCAAAGCCTATTTCGCCCATCCTTTCCAGCTCAGGTAGACTCAACTCTAGCGATTTGATGAAATCCTTCATATTCATCGCATCTTTGCACGTCTCGTTCAAGAAGAATTGGAGATTGAACGTCTTGTTGTTGCTGTTATTATTGCTATTGCTAATAGTATTGTTAATTTGGCTGTTTTTTGCGACTTCTATAATGGTCTTATTTTGTTCCATCATTTGATTATTTTGTTCCATCATTTGGTTGCTTTGTTGTATTAGCAGGTTTTTGAACTCTTGGTTTTGCTTGACAAGTTCCAATATCAACGTCATTTGCATATCCTCTGATGATGTCTTGTGTGGTTGTTTAGATGGGGGTAATATATCTACTACATAATTATTTATTATGCCGATACATGTCTTTTTATGACGCCATAATGTAGTACGACTATAAAATATATTATTACAGATTTCACACGAATGCGAGTTTTGTTGTTTCACAAGTGTTTCATTCGTTCCATATTGATGTTTACGTGTAGAAAAATGTTTATGTAAATCGCTAAGTTTACTGCATGTATAATCACAACTTTCGCACACATGTTGTTTCGCGACTTTAGGCGAGTTTGTTTGTTTCATTCTATATATATTATGAAACAAAAAAATCGCCTAAAGAATCCGCGCCAAAAATAAAAAATTTTATCGTCATAAAATTTTTTATTTTTTTTCGGGCGTGAGACGCTAATTTTTCATTATGCTCACAAATGATCGATTTTCCAAAAGTATTTTAGGATTTTCAAAAATGGACAAAAATAAATGTCCAATTTTGATTTTCTGAAAAAGGATTTGGAGTAAAAAATCGATAATTTACAAGGGTGGGGTGGGAACTTTTAAGGCCCACAAAATATAATATATTCCTAACTGGCTTAAAGAACTCAACGGATTCACATACACAAATACTTCTTATCAATCGCCGTGTTCTCTGCTACGCGACGGATTATTTTGCCAAAGTCTCGCTTCACGTCATCATCATCCACTGGACCGATGGCTTCCATATTAATTCTCAAGTATTGGTCGTTTTTCCTGCTGTTGTATTCTGTACAACCTGGATTCGCCTTTTTCCAATCGTCCACGCGCAATATATTTTTGTGCGTAAGTTGCTTGATAATCTTTCTTAGCCTATCCAAGTTTGCATTATCGCGTTCCCACTTATTATCGTCCTTGATATGGATGATTTCTCTCTTTACGTCGCTGCAATGAATGGGTCTCTTGGTTATATCCAAGCTATTCAGGCGGTCAACAAATACTCTGGACATGCCTTCGGCAAAGCCTATTTCGCCCATTCTTTCCAGCTCGGACATGCTCAATTCAAGCGATTTGATAAAGTCCTTCATATTCATGGCATCTTTGCAGGTCTCGTTCAAGAAGAATTGGAGATTGAACGTCTTGTTGTTGCTGTTTGTGTTGGTGTTATTGATAGTATTGTTAATTTGGCTGTTTTTTGCGACTTCTAATAATTGTTTCTGCAAATCTATATTCTCCTCGTGCTTTTCATATAATTGCTTGTTTTGGTCCACCACAAGTTGCTTGAATTCTTGATTTTGCCTTATCAATTCCATAATTATATTTGTCGGAATAGTTGGCAATTGAATATCGTCTTGTGATGGGACGTGTTCTTCAATTTGCGCGTTTTTGCTGGCGCATTTTTGTTTATGGTTCCACAAGGATGATGCGTGCATATATTGCTTACCACAATCACATGTATATTCTTTGGGGTCTTTTGTAGCAACAACTAAATGTTGCAAATCGTTCGTATTTGTTCGTATTTTATGTTTTGCAGTCAAAATATGTTTATCATAACACCACTTTCTATCCGTAGTATAGTCGCAATGGGTGCAATATAAATTTTCTGCAACTTTTAGTTGAAAATTGTTCGTCATTTCTTCGTATAATAGACGAAGATAAAAAGTTGCTAAAGAATCCGCGCCAAAAAATAAAAAAATTAGCATCACAAATTTTTTTATTTTTTTTCGGCCACGAGACGCTAATTTTTCATTATGCTCACAAAACATCGAATTCCCAAAAGTATTTTGGGAAATCCAAAAATGGACATTTATAAATGTCCAATTTTGATTTCTTGAAAAAGGATTTGGAGTAAAATATCGATAATTTGCAATGTGTGTTTGTGGGTTATAAATATGTGTTATGGTATAAATAAATATTATATATATATATATATATATTATGTCTACTATTACCATTGGTAATTTAGTGTATACATATAGTGGTTCTACTGCTTCTGTAACTACTTTTGTGTCTGGTATAACGACTGCAACCATTCCAAGCACAATAGTTGTTTCAAGTGTAACTTATAACGTAACAAGCATTGGAAATAATGCGTTTACAAATTGCGCGACATTAACTTCTATAACTATACCCACGTCTGTAACAACTATTGCAACTAGTGCATTTCTTAATTGCACATCGTTGACCGCATTTTCGGTTGATGCATCTAATCCTAATTTTTCTAATGATGCATTTGGGGTATTGTTTAATAAATTGCAAACAACTTTAAACTACTATCCAGCTGGAAATACACGAACGAGTTACACTATCCCAAGTTCCGTGTCAATTATTGGAGAAAGTGCGTTTCAAAAATGCACCTTGTTGACTTCGATAACTATTCCAAGTTCCGTAGCAACTATTAAAGTTAGTGCATTTCTATATTGCACCGCGTTGACTTCTATAACTATCCCGAGTTCCGTGACGAGTATTGAAGGTGGTGCGTTTTTTGGTTGCACCGCGTTGACTTCGATAACTATCCCGAGTTCCGTGGCGAGTATTGCAGATTCTACATTTCAAAATTGCACAGCGTTGACTTCTGTTGCTATCCCAAGTTCAGTGTCAAGTATTGGAGCTAGTGCATTTCGAAATTGCACCGCGTTGACTTCTATAACTATCCCGAGTTCCGTGACGACTATTCAAGGTGGTGCGTTTTTTGGTTGTAGCACCTTAAATCTAGTTTATTTTTTACAAACATCTTCTTTACCTACTCCTGGAACCAATGCATTTTCAGGGATTGCAACACCAAGTGTAGGAAAGTATTATTCAAGTGTCACAAATTCGTCCGTTATTGCACCATTTTTTAGCTCCATATCTCTTATAGATCCGCCGCCAGACCCGTGTTTTCTTGAAGGAAGCAAAATATTATGTTTTGAAAACAATGAAGAAGTATATCGACCAGTTGAAAGTCTACGAAAGGGTGATTTAGTAAAGACCATTTATAATGGATACATGCCAGTTTGTATGATGGGTACAAAATCAATATACAATCCAGGAAATGATTACCGAATTACAAATCGTATATATAAATGCCCAAAAGAGAAATATCCTACATTGTTTGAAGATTTGTATATAACTGGATGTCATTCAATATTGGTTCCTTGGATGACAGATGACCAGTGGGAGAATACAAAAGCAGTTAATGGAAATATATATGTAACGGATAACCATTTCCGATTAATAGCTTGCGCGGATGAAAAGGCAGAGCCGTTTAACAAGGAAGGGTTTATGAATATTTATCACATTGCTCTAGACCACCACGACATATGTATGAATTATGGTATTTATGCGAATGGCTTGCTCGTGGAGTCTTGTTCAATCGAATATCTAATAAAGTATTCTAACTTGAAAATATTGGGGGAACAAGATAGTTCCGTATCTGAACATGATGGCAATGTATCAAATAACATGACGTGTCAACTAGTAGATACGTTCTAAACCCAAATATCCCAAAATAAAATATTACATTTGAAGAATATAATGTAATATTTGTTAGTTATTGCACATGATATTATGCAGTGGGAAGGGGCGCCAAGCAAAGACGAATGGAACCGAGTGATGCGACGTCATACTTCACAACAAGTGGTAAATCATTCTCCAAGTAGATTTCAATTTGAGAGCACAAGTTGGTGCACTTGATGAAATACCCGAGATTTTTCAAAGAGAACTCGCCCTGGATAATCTTGCTAGAGTCCTGTTTCAAAACAAATCCCATGCTTCCATCGGACTCGGCGCGGTGAATTTCGGCGCTTGCGAACTGACCAGAGCACTTAAAGATAAGCTCATTACCAACAGACTTGATCTCCAACTTGTCCGAAATGCAAGACAAGTCGCGAATAATCTTCTGAAAATCGGCAGAAGGCAAGTTGATGACAGATGAAAACTTCACGTCAGGGTATTCCAACTCGTCCAACTCAGGCTCAATGAGACGTAGCTTCTGTGTCTTACATTGCTTAATCTCTCCATTCTCAAACTTCAAGGCTAAATGAGAAACGATTCCATCCACATAATCGGCATTCTCAATGTAGATTGTTAAGGTATCGTCGTTATCAATAGAGTTAATCAACTTGAACAAGTGAAACATATTAACACCAATAATGATCTTCTCCTTCTTGCACTCGTAGAACTCAAAATTGTGGGCGTCCAAAAACAAATGCGCTAAAATAGTATGGGACTTGTCCATGTTGATGATACGAATGCCGTCGGGCTGAAAACAAATATTTGTCTCCAATAAAATATCCTTTAGTGCGGTCATTAATGTGCGAAACGGGGCGATTTGCACAGTCTTGATAGTTAACACATTGTTGGTTGTCGAGGAATTTAACGCGTAATTGCTCATTATGAGTTATTTTACGCAAATCTTTAAACCCTTTAAGATTTAAAATGCCATTTTGAATATAATAAAATAATATAAATATTTTATTTATTGCCTAAATAGAAGCCCCCTTCACACAAATGCGCGCATTGACTATTGAACAACAATATAAAAAGTATTTGCTATATACATGATACACGATGGAAGAAAAGTGCATCGAGACAATCAAAAACGTGTGTAAAAAATACGAGGGAAATCCCTACATGCTACAGCGAATCGACGCTCACATTAATACGTCTTTAGAGACGACTTTACAGAACGAAGAGCAAACCCGCGAGAAGCGCATCGTTCGCACAAACACGCTAACCCAGGAACAGCAAATCTTTATCCAGGTTTTTCTCAGCAAGAACAATTACTTCTATCTTGCTCATAATAATTGTTTTTACGAATACGACAATAATCACTACAATGTTGTTAAAGAGGATGATATTTTGCACAAATTGCTTACAACTATCTCTCAAGATAGAGTTCTTCAGGATTGGAAATACAAAACCAAAAACAACATTATCAAACAAATCAAAGAGAGAAATCTGCTTCAGTCTGTGCCCAATTCTGCGACAATTCAGGCTGTCCTAAAGGTTCTACATCCTGCGTGGTTTCCGTCCAAAGACCACGCAAAACATTTTCTTACGATGCTGGGCGATAATATTCTAAAAAAGAATCAAGACGTAAATTATTTTGTCTATGGCAAAGCGAAGCAATTGGTCGCGTTAATTGATACAACTGCATATATTACGATTGGTTGTGCAAACGTCACGCGCAATTTTATCAAATACCACGAATCGCATCAATATGCGAATAGCAGGTTGCTTCGTATGAATGACGTGAATGATTCCAACTTGGAGGAAAATATTGGGTTAGACATGTTGTGTGTCGCAACTCATTACTCCAACCGCTATGAGAATGCAGATGGATATCTTCGAACAAAAGCGGGCGATAGTTTGAAAAAATATGTGCTGTTTTTGAAAAATAACACGCAAGAATCAATCGTTGATGCATTTTGCGCCGAAATGCTAGATATTCCATCGGAGACTAATAATGCACCCGAGCACAAAACATACCAAATAAAATGGAAACACATGCATTATCTTTGGAAAATGCACCACTCCAACTTGTTCTTACCCAACATGATGTATTTGAACACGTTTAAACAACTTCTCTCTGCGAAGTTTGAATACAACGAGGCGTCAGACTCTTTTCTCAATGTTACCAGCAAACATTTGCCGTTGATACGTAGCTTTATTGAATTTTGGGAGCAAAATATGGTGGTGGACTTAGGCAACGAGCTGGAGATTGACGAAATTTGTGTCTTGTTTAAAAGCACAAATAGTTGTCTTCCTGAAAATGAGGTTCTAAAAATTCTAAAGCATTTCTTTCCCAATGTTGAATTGATGGATGATAAATATGCCTTGAATATTTCATGCGTAAAATGGGACAAGAAGAGCGATATTCGGTCTGCCTTGATTGCAATGAAGGAAGAATATCGTGTGAAAAATGAAGGATTGCTTATATCATTTGACGACGCGTATACGTTTTATTGTAATATGTTTACCAGCAAGCACATAGTAAGCAAAAACTACTTTGAAAAATATATATATCAGAACATGAGCGAATTTATTGCCTTTGATGCGTTTATTACAAGTGAATGGTATTCTTGTGTATGTTAGTTGTTCTAAATTTATGTAAGATGAGCTTACATAAATTTACATATTATTGTGATTATTGTGTAAAAGTTTAACGGCGGCTACGACGGCTTCGGCGAACACGACGAGTCATGCGACGACGGCGACGTCCTCCCGAGATAGGCATCGCTGCACCTCCACGACGGCTACGTCCGCGACGGCTCATGCGACGACGACGACGTCCACCCGACATACCAGCTGCAAACTGAACGTTTGTGCTGGGTTCCATACCTGCTCCCGGACCAAGGTCAATATTTGCTGGCGATAAATCACTAGTAACTCCTCCTACAGGCATTATAAAATAACACGAGAAAAAATAATATTTATAATTTGAAGGTTTTCTAAATGAAATAATAAAATTATAAATCTTCAAAGGTGTATATATTTAATGGCGTCTGCGACGAGTCTTCTTGCGTTTTCCACCCGACATACCCGCCTCAATTTGAACATCTGTGCTAGGCTCCATTCCAGTCCCCTCTCCATCGTATGAGGCAGGTTCCAAGTCATATCTAATACCGCTGATTCCCCCGCGTTGTTTCCTAGATTTGCCCATCTTGCCTATCTTAACATAGCCAAACTTGCCCTTTCGGGTTCCATAACCAGCCTTTACTAAACGATTCTCGCGCTTTGCGCTAAAATGCTTGGACTTGCTTACGATGCGTCCATTTTTAGTGCGAAAAAGCTTATCCTTGGTTAATCCTCCAGACGTATGATGAGCAGTGCCATTCATAACTTGTACGCGCGAACCAATTACCATTTCATATTTTCCTCTAGCAGCTCTAGAAAGACGAGTCATTATAAAATAACACAAGAAAATAAAACAAATTCTGGCTAAATATCCACAAAAATAATTACGCGGACATTTCTAAAACTGATTTCTTACTGGAGGCAATATACCGCCAGGCTGTCCTTGACGCATTCCCAACTCATCCGCATTTAAAACAAATCTGGTTTGTCCCCGTGCGGCAGCCCCCAAACCAATCCATTGACTCTTGCGCATAGCGCTCGATAAAGCGCCTACATATCTGCCACCCAAGGTTCCAGGCAGTTTCTTTTGAATATTACAATTCTCGTTTTTAAATTGCTTATATAATTGCTCTTGGCTTGGATAATATAAACCCTTTATTTTGGGAACGGGACAAAAACGAACTATGTCTGTAGTCCCATTTGCATTAAGTGCTAAATTATCGCAATAAGTATCCATGCCAGCCATATATTATAACTATACGAATTCTTCCAAATCTGTTTTAAATAAAATTGAAATAAACATTAATTATTTAATACTATATAAACTATTAATATGGCGGCTACTCAAAACGAAGAACTCTCGCAAAAGTACCAGCAGAAGACGGACAAGGAACATATTCTTGCCAATCCCGACACGTATATTGGTTCGGTCGAGGAAGTGGATTCTGATCAGTGGATATTGGATGAAGAAACACAAAAAATTGTTCTAAAGAATATCAAGTATGTTCCAGGTCTATACAAGTTGTTTGATGAAGGCATCGTGAATTGCCGCGACCATGTAGTGCGTATGTTGCAGGCCGTTGCAAATAAGCAAGCCAACGCGATTCCTGTCTCGTATATTGACATTGATATTCAAGCGGATGGCGAAATTTCAATGGTAAATGACGGCTCTGGGATAGATGTCGCAATGCACCCTGAATACAATATTTGGATTCCCGAGTTAATCTTTGGACATTTGCGCACCAGCACAAATTACGACAAATCAGAAAAAAAAATCGTTGGTGGTAAGAACGGCTTTGGATTCAAGCTGGTTCTCATTTGGTCCACATGTGGGACTATAGAAACTATAGATCATGCGCGTGGGCTAAAATATGTGCAAAAAATCTCAAACAATCTGGATGTCATCGGCAAGCCAACTATTACCAAATGCAAAAATAAACCTTATACAAAAATTACCTTCAAGCCTGATTATCAAAGATTGGGCATTGCGGGTCTATCACCAGATATGATTGGGCTTTTGAAAAAGCGTGTGCACGACATTGCGGCGGTCACAGATAAAGCACTCAAGGTGAAGTACAACGGGACGGCGGTTCCCGTGAAGAACTTCCCGCAGTATGTGGACATGTATCTTGGACCCAAAGAGGATAATCCGCGTGCATATGAAGTCGCGGACAATGGACGCTGGGAATATTCTGTTGGTCTAAGCGCGGAGCACGAATTCCAGCAAGTCTCGTTTGTAAATGGCATCAACACCAGCAAGGGTGGCAAACATGTGGAATATATCTTGAACCAGATTACTAGAAAATTGTCTGCGTTTATTGAAAAGAAAAAGAAGATAGTTGTGAATGCAAACGCCATCAAGGAGCAACTCATTCTGTTCTTGCGTTGTGATATTGAGAATCCAGCATTTGATAGCCAGACCAAGGATTTCATGAACACACCAAGCGCGAAATTCGGTTCGGCTTGTGTGGTAAGCGACAAGTTCATTGAAAAGCTGGCGAAGATGGGTGTTATGGATGCGGCGTGTGCGCTGACGGAAGTAAAGGAAAACAAGGCGGCCAAGAAAACGGACGGCACAAAAAGCAAGCATATTCGCGGAATTCCAAAACTGATTGATGCAAATTGGGCGGGCACGGACAAGTCCAGACAATGCATCATCATCTTTTGTGAGGGTGATTCAGCGAAGGCGGGTATCGTTTCGGGACTCTCCTCTGAAGACCGCAATATCTTTGGCGTGTATCCGATGAAGGGTAAGATTATGAATGTGCGTGGCGAGACCACCAAAAAGATTACGGATAATAAAGAGATTACCGAAATCAAGAAGATTTTGGGTTTAGAAACAGGCAAGCATTATAAAGATTTGGATGACGTGCACAAATCGTTGCGTTATGGAAAAGTCTTGTTCATGACAGACCAGGATTTAGATGGCAGTCATATTAAGGGGCTAGGTATCAACTTGTTTCAGTCCGTATGGCCAAGTCTAGCGACGATTCCTGGATTCATAGGTTTCATGAACACACCTATTTTAAAAGCACGCAAGGGCAACAAGGAGTTGGTGTTTTATAATAACGGCGAATATGAGTCATGGCTTGAAGCATCCAACAATCAGGATATGAGTTGGAATATCAAATATTACAAGGGTCTAGGCACAAGCACTGGAAAGGAGTTTCGCGAGTATTTTGAGAAGAAGAAAATCGTCGGGTTCCAACACACTGGAGCAGAAAGCGACGATGCAATTGACATGGTCTTCAACAAAAAGCGCGCAGACGACCGAAAGGATTGGTTGGGCGAGTATGACCGCGGAAGTTATTTGGATACAACTCAAGAGCATGTAAGCTATACGGAGTTTATCAACAAGGAACTAATCCACTTTTCCAAATATGATTGCGACAGAAGTATTCCCAATCTTATGGATGGCTTGAAGATTAGTTTGCGTAAAATTCTGTATTCGGCGTTTAAGAAAAATCTGCACACTGAAATCAAGGTAGCGCAGTTTACTGGCTATGTCTCGGAGCATTCGGGATATCATCACGGCGAGGCGTCTTTGAACGCAGCAATCGTCGGTATGGCGCAAAACTTTGTGGGCTCAAACAATATTAATCTGCTGGTTCCGAGTGGGCAGTTTGGCACAAGATTGCAGGGTGGAAAAGATAGTGCATCTGAAAGATACATCTTCACCTTCTTGAATAATATTACGAGGTCCATCTTTCCAGCGGTGGATGACAATATCTTGAAATATTTGGACGATGACGGACAGATAGTAGAGCCGTTGTTCTATGCGCCGATTATTCCGATGGTATTGGTGAATGGAACAAAGGGTATTGGCACGGGTTTCAGCACAGATATTATGTGTTATAACCCGATAAACATTATTGATTATCTAAAAGCTAAATTGTTAAACAATCTGGAAGCGACTTCTTGTGCGGACTTTATCCCATACTATGAGGGATTTCAAGGAACAATTACAAGAATTGCAGATGCTTCTGCAGGTGGCAGCAAGTATTTAATCAAAGGAAAATATGAAATAGTTGGCGTGGACAAGATTCGCGTCACGGAATTGCCTGTTGGTTTGTGGACCGACGATTTCAAAGCGCACTTGGAGTCATTGACGGAGACATCGGATGCTAGTGGCAAAAAGGTGACGCCCATTATCAAGGATTTTGATGACATGTGTAAAGATACAAGCGTAGACTTTACGATTCAATTGAACAAGGGTCAGCTTGCTGAATTAACGTCAGTCGCAACTGACAATGGATGCAATGCTTTGGAAAAGATGTTGAAGTTATATACGACAAGTTCAAGCAGTAATATGCATTTGTTTGATGCGAATGATAAGTTGAAGAAATATGCGAATGTGGCAGATATTATTGATGACTACTACACGACAAGACTTGAGTTGTATGATACGCGCAAGACTTATTTGGTGAAGGCGATTTCACAAGAAGTTTCGTTATTGTCAAACAAGGCCAAGTATATTCAAGAAGTTCTCAATGACACGATTGACTTGCGTAAAAAGACAAAGGACCAAGTGCATGAAATGTTGTTAAACAAAGGATACGACCAACTTGGTAAAGATGCGGATTTCAAATATTTGACAAAGATGGCGATGGATAGCGTTGCAGAGGAGAATGTCGCCAAGTTGTTAAAGGAACATGGGGACAAGGTCGCCGAATTGGAAAAGATTCAGTTAACCACAATACAAACAATGTGGCTGACTGAACTGGAGACGTTGCGTTCAGAATATATTCAATATACTGAGGAACGCCAGCGAATGATGTCAGGCGTTGCAAAGGAAAAGGTTAAGAAGACTGCTGTGGTGAAAGGCAAAGCGAAAACAACCAAGGCACTACTCATCTCTGACGACTAAAACCAAGGTTTCAATATCAATTCTTTGTCGTCGTCTTTTGCTAGAACAGGATGGGCGATGGGGACATACATGTTGCTGGCATCGCTGAGGTATTTCATATAGCCTTTTGCTTCGCTATAAACCTGTTGTATGCAAAAATTCAACACCATTTGATTTAACGCTTCAATTTGACCAGAAACATTGCCAGGAAGATTGGCTGAATATTGTAGATATATAGAGCGCATGACGATTTTTAAACTATCGCAATCTTGTGGCGCAACTACATACTGGTTATTGGATTGCTTATACACACCAGCACGAATACCATTTTGAATTATTTGTATATTTTCTTTAGAGAAATATGCCTTTGATAAAGTACTATCATCCCACTGACCTTCAAGCGGGTTTCTATAGGTCGTACATTGATGTGCGGGAATTTTATCATACATATTAAAAAGAGACCTAGTGTCAGGACTCTGTATATCTATTCTACCATTACTAACCCTGTTCATTATATAATATAAAACAAAAAAATATATTCTTTCTAATTTATATATGGCGACAATTCAGTCAATAATATTAACATCGGCGATTGCTATTCTTTTAATTATCTTAATAGTAATTGGCATAAATATTAGTATGTCTCAAAACAAGCAAACATGGCCACCCGTCATAGGTGATTGCCCTGATTATTGGATAGATAGAGGAAAGGGAGGGTCGCAGTGCGTTGTAAATGCGAGAAAGGACAATATTGGTTTAGCAACATCTCCTATGGATTTTAGTTCACCGATTTATAGCGGTAGCAATGGCGCCTGTATAAAATATACTTGGGCGAATAATAATAAAGTCAGTTGGGATGGGATTACATATGGAGTTTCTAACCCATGCATAAGGAAGTAATACACATAGTTTTTCTATTTTGATAATAATGCTAAAGGTTCAAGGACGTAAATTTAACATTATTAATACAAAAAACATAAAAGAATGTCAAACATTATATCATGGACGAACTAAACCTCAATAATATATTAAATCGTGAAGATGAATCAAAGAATGTAAAACAACTTCTCTCTACATTTGAAGCAAATAAACATGACCCGCTTGTCAAAAAAGGTATATATGTATATGGTAGTCCTGGTTGTGGGAAAACAACATTTGTTATGAAAATATTAAAAGAGTTGGATTATGATGTTATCAAATATGACGCGGGAGATATACGAAATAAATTGGTCATTGATACAATTACTAAACATAACATGTCTGATAAAAATATTATGAGCATGTTTCATAAAAAAATTAAAAAGATTGCCATCGTTATGGATGAGATTGATGGAATGAATAATGGAGACAAGGGGGGCATTAATACGCTAATTAAATTGATACGACCCAAAAAGACTAAAAAACAAAAACAAGAAGAGATGACGATGGTTCCTATTATTTGCATAAGTAATTATCACATGGACAAAAAAATCAAGGAGCTAATGAAGGTCTGTAATTCAGTAGAGTTAAAGATTCCTACTGCAGAGCAAATTAATACTATAGTGAATCATATTATGCCAGACATAGACAATAAGATTATTCCTCATATTAATGAATTTGTTCAAAACGACTTGCGCAAATTAAATACCATTTTCAATATTTATAAAAATAAGCAGGACGTATTGACGAGCGAGATTATTCAAAATATTTTCCAGATGAAATCATATAATGATGATACAAAACAAATAACCAAAAATTTGATTAATAAGCACCATTCTATTCAAGAGCATAGTACACTGATGAATGAAACAGACCGCACTATAGTAGGACTTTTATGGCATGAGAACATTGCAGACGCTTTTACAAAATTAAAACCAAACGCATACGTACCACTATACTTGAACCTTTTGAAAAATATATGTTTTGCGGATTATATTGACCGCATTACATTTCAAAAGCAGATTTGGCAATTTAATGAGATGAGTTCTATTATTAAAACTTTTCATAGCAATAAAATTTACCATGAATCATTGTTGAATTCAACATGTACAAAGAAAAAACCGAAATATAGTCCAGGCGAAGTACGATTCACAAAAGTATTAACAAAATACTCGACGGAATATAATAATTCAACTTTTATTCAAATATTGTGCCATCAACTTGCAATGGATAAAAAGGACTTGTTTTCTTTTTTCTTAGAGTTGAGAAATAAACAAGACGATAATAATACTGAAATTATGGAAATATTTGATAACTGCGAGATTACCAAGTTGGATATTAATCGTATTTATAGATATATAGATAAATACATAAAAGAAGATGCGGTTGGTATCGAGTATGCCGAAACTGAAAGCATTGACGATAATCTTATGTAAGGGTTCATGTTATTTTATTTAGGTTGCAACTTGAATATACCTCGTCAAACTTTTTCTTTTGTTCAATCTGTTTTTGAATGAGCTCGGACATCTTTTTAGTAAGATATTCTGCCTTATCTTTCAACGTAAGATTTTCTGCGGTTAATTGCGCAATTCTTGACTCATATTGCATTTTAACCTGTTGTATTTGTTGCTGCATTTGTTGTTGCATTTGGGCCTGCATTTGCTGTTGTATTTGTTGTATCTGTGCTTCCATCTGTTGTCTGTTTTTGGTAAGCGTATCTATTTGTTTTACAACATCTGGTTTATTCTCTGGACGACCTGGCTGATAGGACTCCAATAGTTTGTCAATATCATTCATAAAAAACCCTAATATCGTATCGTCTTTAATAAAATCAGTTACCTTTTTATTAGATTCTTTAACAAAATCGCTTGGTTTATCCAATAACATTTTCTTATCAAATGAATTATGTACATGCGAAAACACTAGAATAGTTTTCATTGGGTCCAGCTGAACAAATGGAATCGTATAGTTTTTTAAAAATTGTTTTTCTTCGCCGACTGCAGCATCATCATCATATTTGGTTTGATTCAATAATTCGCGACGAAATGCAAAGGTTGCAGCGGTTGCATGGTTTGGTCCATAAGGCCCAAATTGAATCATTTTGTGTATGTGCTTAAAATAAATGTACATTTCACTTGAACCTGCACACAAAGCATGAGGACTTCTTTCTAAGGTTTCTACTGCATGACTTACTCTGCAAGGCGGATAATAATCATCATCATCCATGTAAACAAGTATAGAACCTGTCGCCTTTTCATGCATGAGGTTTCGCTTCTCTCCCAGACTCATTTTCTTCTTGTACCCAAAATATTTGACTTTGGGAATACCTGCTACAAGGTCTTCAATAGAGTCTGTCCCATCATCTATAATAATCCACTCTAGTCGGTCTTTTGGATAATCTTGGTTCTCAAAGCATTTAATTATAAATGGGAAAAATGGACGCCTATTAAATGTAGGTGTGCAAATACTAACAAGAGGTCTGAGCGGTGGTTTTCCTTTTTTTACCATTCAACTATAAATAGTTATGCTTTAACTATTTATATCTTATTTATTGACATTTTATTACGAACGACGCTTCAATGACCTTGTTAAGTTTTTTATTTTGCGAAGTAAGTCGTCCTTCCTCCTACCGCCACCATTTAATCCCATTTTTGGTTGTTCTTTTGATGAGGGCGTAGCGATTGGTTGTTCTCTGGATTCTACAGATGGTATTTGTTGTTCATTTAATGGGGTAGAAACAGGGGGCGTGATTTCAACATTTGTAGGTTCGGGTTGAGGTTCGGATGGTGGAGGTATTTCAGCTTCAGGTTGGGACTCAGGTTGGGTTTGAGGTTGAGCTTCGCCTCCCGCAGGGCAAGGTTTATCTGGACCAAACAACGAGTCGTATACTTTTAACCAAAGGCTATAAATCGTCTTTGGCAACCACGTCCAAACACCAATCCAAAAAGCAATTATCTGACTGATAAAACTATTTTTCTGGTCCTCTTTCTTTTTGTCTTCGTCTTCTTCCTCGTCCCGAGCCATTGCATCCAATTCCGCTTTGCTTGGTTTATGCTCGGGACAAACCTTTTCATTTCTCTCATAGGATGCCAAATCAGGGGTTGACATTGCAGGTGGTTCTTTATGTTTTATTATTCTATACAAAAACCATATGCTCGCCAATCCAACAAATATGGGCGCTTTTATATCAGTAGAATTCGTATAGGTTGCATATGTTGTAAATATGCAGAATAGAAACATGAAGACGTCCATCTTGGATTCAATTAATCCATTTATTGAACTACGGAACCCATATGTTGGATTGTCTTTCATGTCCTTTTTCTCTCCTGTTTCACTATCTGTCTCAACTATCTTGGCCTTCATAAATAACGGCGAGAATAAACACATGAAACTGATTATTGCAGGGATAGGAGAAAGCGACAATGTACTTGCCAAAAAGAATCCTAACCACAAATAAATAATCGTTCCGAAAAAGTTATAAAAACTGGATAAAGGGTCGCATGGTCTCCAAACGGGCTCCGTTGTGCTTTTGTGTTTATATTCTTTATCATTGTTTTTATTTGATTTCAAAAGCCATCCAATATTTAGTAGACAGAAAATAATGCTTACCACTATGCTTACTGGATAAATGATAATCGATAAATATTTCAATAAATATGGACCTATCAATATTATAAATGATTCGTTCAAATTGCTATTCATAAAATTGTATAAGCTATTCGTTATTCCGTAATAAAATACAAACAGATTCTGAAGAACAACACATAAATATTTCACCATTGGGTCCACTTTTGGGTTGTATTCAATAGTTCTTAGCTTATCAATCAAATAATTCTTTCTTGAAAACTCGTTTATTTCAAATGCAATTTTGGTCGCGTATTCTTTGTATCCTCCTTGTTCTGCATTATAAACATAGCTAATATCTATATTTGCTTCTGGAGTATTACTTTCGTATTTAGGCGATTCTTCATCATTGCTTGCTGGTGTATAAGGCATACAATCCAAATCAGTCGGTAAAATATTTGCCTGTGCTACCTTACATGCAAAAACAACTCTAGAACCAATTAAAAATATAATAATTAACTTTAACAAGAAATTAAGCACATCTTTACCCAATCCAGACCAATTAATCTCTTTTGTTTGTGCTGCCGCTTTATTTTTGGCTCGCTCAATTGCCGAGTCATCAGGTTGATTATCTTGATTTGTTTGTGCCATATATTGTTATATTAAATTGATATAAAAATTACCTACACAATACCCAAATCTCAAATAATTATATTAATATTATATAACAACACACTATGCCAAATAATATGAAGTCGTTGAAACTGCCAACATTTATTATGTTTGCCTTAATAAGCATATTATTGTTTATTGGAATAAATAAATGGATGCATTTTTTGCTAACAAAGGATTATGTAGTGGAATGCTTAACTAATCCAAACCAAGCTTATACGCATACAGTAAATTTACCGATTAACACAACATATAGCTGTAAAAATATGTGTGGACCTTATGGTAGATGCTCCATTACTGGACAGAGATGTTTAAGTGATATAGATTGTTATGGATGTCAGCCAAGCACTGGTGAATTATCCAGCACCTTTCTTGAAACAAACGTCGTGAAGGGTGAAGATGATGCGGGAAAATACTCTTATCTTACTCCTACTTATTCAGAATTAACTACGGATGTAGGAACACGTGCTAAATTAATTTCACCTTCTGATAAATTTACACAACCGCCAGATTATAATACAGGTGTCAATATGTGGCGCGCACAATTTGACGAAGGCGAATCCTTGTATGACCAAGTTTATAAACCACCCGCCAGCTTGGTAAATATGCCATCTTATCCTCCTAGATACAGCTTATCGGGACAATTTATGGAAAATGGTCCGCTCGCTTCAAATGCTTATTTAACATAAATGTGCACTAACGTTTATATGATATATGATATTTTTAACATGATATATCATAACAAATATTACAACTACAACAAATTATAAGACGTGTTTTAAATACGCACCAATAGCATTGAGTATATGTCCGTCTCTAGCAACGTAGACTAAATAATTAAACAATATGAACAAATTGACAAATATAGATGTATTATACGCTAATTGTTTTTTAATTCGGTGAGTGCGAATATCGTCTATCTTGTTGTAATTGGTTTTCTTATACAATGCGAATAATAGTAATACTAGCGCCAATGTAAATAAGAAGGCGGATTCATTGTGTAAATTACGATGGTCTTTTACTTCTTTCAATGTTTGCAATATGTATATATTTACCGCAGCCAAAAATGATATACTTAATATACCATCGTTTATATCTTTCACCTTGTCGCTTTCTACTGCTAACGTTGTAATACCCTCTTTTGTATTTATAAACGTTGTTAGATAAATATTTAATATGGATAAAAATAATAACGCCATCCAAAAATTCTTTTGTCCCGAAGCATGGTATAAAAGTAGTGTTGCTATGATAGTTCCAACACTTACAAGTCCAATAAATGGTATATCCATAAACTCAAAATATTTATTTGCATATTGCATTTCTACGTCTATTAAATTATAACCGATAAACATAACACCTTCAAATTGATGTTCACTATCGATTACCTTTTTCCATACACCTGTTATAGCGTTTGTTTTTACTGCACGATTCGTTGTGGGGTCGGTCATAAAATGCGCGTATATGTTTGTGTCATCTTCATATCGCGGACCTTTATAAATAGTTTCAAGAAAATCGGGGTTAGGTTGGAATAAACTAAATAAAAAAGCATAATTTGCTTGTCTTAATAAATCAACATATGATAGCCCTAAAAGTTCTACATTTTTATTTACTCTTAAGGTATAATGACTATTGCTTAAATAATTTTCCATTGCATTGACAGACCTTTCAAAAATAAATATGTCGTATTCATAACCTCCATGAATTACTATTGAGTGCTTATTGTTATAATTAATCCAATCCACGTAATCCATATTCTCTAACATCTTCATTCTCGATACGACTTCTTTAGTAAATGCCTCTGTCAATTCAGGCTTATGACCTAAATTATATTTCATTTGGTCAACATTTTTGCCTGTTACTAAGGACTGCCAATCTAATATATAGTTTTTCACAACATACATTTGAAGAATAACATAGCATACATATGCACCAATTAAAATATTTTGGTGATTCATTCGTTATTATATTATTCAAAGATAATAATACAATATACGCCTTTGAATATTTTTACAAGCCGATGAATATTTTGACTAAAATACGCTTATGTTGCATACATCAATCCACAATTACCGCCCACAAAGATAATCATGTTTATTCTCTCTTCAAAAAAATGCAGGTCAAAATTGTAGTCATAGATTCGCCAGGTTGGTTTGTTGATGCCAATAATCTCGCCTGATTCAGGGTCGCATATCGTAAGGACTTGTGCAAGTGGGTCTAAAACTGGAATCGTCGTATTAAACTCCAACTCAATCGTATTAAACCGATTCATATTGGTTGCTCCTGCGGGCTGATTATCGGAAAATAACGCACCTGAATTCATGCTATAATTATAACAATATAATCCAAATGGTGCATATCCAGGTGTGCGAATATACTTTTCAATATAATTATATACGCCTTCTGGTTGTATGTTCTCTCTATATTCGCCATCAAAGAGAATACCCATTTGCTGTAAAATTCCACGCGTGTTTTGAGGATTATAATCACCTGTTAACATCAAGCCAGTTTGGAATCCATCGGGATTTACACCTGGCCCAATAGGAACATTAACGGGATTTCCGCTTGGGTCTAATTCAGTTACAATATATGTTCCATCCGTAGGGGCTAATGTTAAATCCGACGGCAAATAGTTGTACGGCCAATTTGTATAATTACTCCACTCATTGCGCAAATTTGCGTCGCTTCGTTGGAAATAAAACAAGTAATCAGTGACTAATCCAAGCGAATCAAGTTGAACCTTGTTAGGACCAGTTACATTATAGAAAATAGTCTCGTGCACTTGCTTAAATATATACTTTTGTTCATTCGCTGCAAATAATCTAGATTCGTCATTAGAGAGAAAACAATACGTGCAATTCAAGTGTATATCTGCATTCCATACAGAACGCTTGTCAATGTATGCAAAGGAGTTTAATGAAACATCGGGTGGGGGTTGGACAAACCGATACATTTGCATATGTTCTAAATTGAAATTCGGCGCAACATAAGGATAATTGTAAAATGGGTCAAATACGTCGCGAATAGTAAACAACTGGTTAATCGGGCGAAAGGTTATATGAATATGCAACTCATTGTATTGCAAGGCAATGAGTGGAAATGCGCGTTGGGTTTTGTTGCAAAACCACGTATTCAACGGAATGTAAATGGTGCGCCCACGAATAGATGGTTCGGGTCCTGAATTTGACGCGGTATAAAACGCGTTTGGATAAGAGTTGACACGCGAACCACTATTGCCTGGGTTATTCATAGATTCAGTTCCACCACTCATGGCATTGAACAATAAACGCTTTGTTCCATTTAAATCACGCTCAAGCTGTGCCTGTAAATAGTCGCCTGAAAATTCTTGTAGTTTTTGATTACCACATGTAATAGAGACACGGCTTATCATCTTTGCACCCAGATTCTCTATCCATTTGAATTCATACGGCGCCCATTTATTTCCAGTCTCTGGTGTCGGCGGATAAATCGGCGACCAAATATTAGGCATATTTAATGAGATGTAGGTATCCATCAATAAATCGGCATATCTAGGTATCTTGAATGTAAACGTAGATTCATCGGTCAATTGTAATGTTTTTGCGCCTTCATAATCTACACGAAATTTTTGCATGCCAAAATTGGTTATTTTAGAATATGTGCTCTTGAAGAATGTTTTTGAGGGATTTCCATACAATATAATTGATTGTTGCCCTTCGCTAATAAGGGATAATAATCCTCCAGCCATGTCGTTATTAATATATAATAATATTATTTAACTCTTTTATTTTTGATAATATAATATATATTTATAACAGATGGATGATTCGATATTTTATACGATTGTGGTTGCACTAATTACTATTGGCGTAGTTATTGCGATTTGGGGGTGGGATTATGTAAACAATTTAGAAGCAAATGGTTGCAAAACATTTAATACTATATATGCATCACTCAATGGCAAAATTAGTTCCATTACAACGAACCAAAGTCAAATCAAAGATACTCCTAATAATTTTACCTACACATTGAAAGACTATTATATTAAAACTGCCTATAATGCTTGTAGTGTTGGGTATTATGAAAACGACGCGGTTTCTACATGTGTATTAAAAGACCTTCTTAAACAAGGAGTTCGCGGTTTTGATTTTGAAATATATTCCATCAACAATGAACCCGTTGTCGCAACTTCTCTCGGAAACAACTTTTATGTAAAGGATACCTTCAACTATGTCAAGTTTGCTGAAGTATTGTCAGTCCTTAAAAATTTTGCATATTCTACTAGCACCGCACCTAATCCAAACGACCCTATCATATTGCATCTACGAATCATGAGCAACAATCAAAAGATGTATACACGTATGGCTCGTCTATTTGAAGGCATGAACAATTATTTATTGGGCAAACAATATAGTTTTGAAAATTCTGGTAGAAATTTAGGAAATGTGCCGTTATTGGACCTAGCTGGCAAAATAGTAATCATAGTAGATAAATCAAATAGCGCATTTATGGAAAATAAAGATTTTAAGGAATATGTTAACATGACCAGTAATTCCGTTTTTATGCGAGCCCTCAAATTTACAAATGGTGTCAAATATACGCCCGATATTGATGAAATGAAAACGTATAATAAGCTAAATATGACAATTGTTTTACCAGATGATGGTGCAAATCCTCCAAATCCTGGAAGTTTGTTGTCTAGAGCATTGGGCTGTCAAATGGTCGCCATGCGATATCAAACACAAGATAGTAATCTGGCTGAAGATACGGCTTTTTTTGATACGACAGGACATGCGTTTTCCTTGAAACCAGTGGAATTGAGATATATACCCGTGACGATTCCTGTGCCTCCGCCACCAAATCCGAAGTTGTCTTATGCTCCGCGCGCATTGGCCGATTCCAGTGGGTTATACAGCTTCAAAATATAAAATCGCATAAAAAAAGGCACTATCAAGCCTATTTTTAATTTTGGTTTTAGTTTTCTTTAGTTTTCTTTAGTTTTTCATTTCATATTTAGTTAGCCCCAACAATAATTCAACTGGGTCAAATTTCAGTAATATTTCTTTTTCTGATTTAGTTAGTCGATTTGGTCCGCGACTCTCCAAGATTTCGCCCTCGTATTCTACTTGTAAATTCTCGCGCAACTCTGGCATATCCGTAAAGATTTGATGATAAAAGGAGAGAAGCATGTCATACTTGTCCAACTGGTTTTCGGGGACCTCAAAAATGTTGTTTTTAAAATGTTCATTTTGCTTCAGCTTTGCAAGCAATATGTATAGCGTCCAAGATTGGCAAAATACGTCTCCTACGTCAACCTGGGCTGGAGTTGTAAGAGAGACAAATTCTGTTGTGTATCCTTTTCTCTCAAAACAAGGAATAATAACATCATGCGAAATCTCTGCCGTATAAATTCCCTTGTAGTCTTCTTTGTTTGAATCGTATGCTGGGTCAATAACGCTCAACTTTTTTGTGGTATTGTTGATGATATAACTTTGAAAATGCGTTTCATTGTCGCATTTTGTTCGCTGGATGTTTGACGCGGTGAATACCACCATGTCTGGTTTTCTACTCATTTTATTGCAATATTTTCTTATTTCATTTGCTTTTTCTTCGCGTTTCTTTGCTGACTCTACAAACGCGTCAAATGTGCGGATACATTTTTTGGATGGATTCGTTATCGTTGGATAATAATACAAGATGATATATCTGCGGATGCTTTCATCTCCCAACACAATTTTGAGGGCATGCAACACCCAACTTACCGCTTTCTCTTGGTCGTGATGCGTTGCCATATTGATTGTATTTGGTATTTGGTATATTAGTTGTATATATTGGTTGTTATATACAAAAATGTTTCAATTTTTTATTTTAGTGGAAAGGACGCAATATATTTTATATGCATAATATAATATACATTATGAAACCCAAACAAATATGCAATAATAAAATGACGTTTGAAGAATGTGAATTGGCAATTCTCCGCATGTCGGTTGATTTAGCACAAGAAAAAATTGCAAAACGTATTGTCTCGTCTCCAAAGATACAAGAAATGACCACCATCGTTGCGGATTTTATCAAGCGAAAGGGTTTGATTCCCTATGGAGGAATCGCAATCAACAATATCTTACCTAAGGACGAACAATTTTATGACGAAGAAACCGAAATTCCTGATTATGATTTTTTCTCTCCCAATGCAATGGATGATGCAAAAGAATTGGCGGATATTTATCACAAGAAGGGATTTGAGCAAGTGGAAGCAAAGGCAGGGCAACATTTCGGAACTTATAAGGTATTCGTGGAGTTTATACCCGTTGCGGACATTACCTATCTACCCAAACAATTATTCAATGCTCTTAAAAAGGATGGGTTGCGTGTTAATGGGATTTTATATACGCCACCGAATTACTTGCGCATGTCCATGTATTTAGAGTTGAGTCGGCCTGCGGGAGATACTGGGCGTTGGGAAAAAGTATATAAGCGGTTGCGTCTTTTGAATAAACATTATCCAATGAAAAATATCAAATGCAATAATGTTGACTTTCAGCGACCGATGGAAGCTTCGCCTGATGAAGTAGAAGAGATATTTAATATTACAAAGGATACATTAATCAATCAATCCGCTGTGTTTTTTGGTGGATATGGTGTTGCGTTATATTCCAAATATATGCCTGCCAAACTACAAAAGAAACTTAAAAATGTCCCCGACTTTGATGTTCTCTCTACTGACCCTCAGACTACTGCGGAAATATTAAAGGAACGTCTTCTTGAGAACGATATTAAAAATGTGCAAATTAAGCACCACAAAGCTATTGGAGAAGTCATTCCTGAGAACTATGAAGTGAAGGTTGGAAAAGATACGATTGCAAAGGTTTATGCGACGATTGGATGCCACAGCTACAATACGATTGATGATGGAGAGAAGGAGATTAAAGTAGCGACGATAGATACCATGTTGAGTTTTTATTTGGCTTTTTTGTATGGATATGGCAAGGTAGAAGGTTTTACAGATAGAATTCTTTGCATGGCGCAATTCTTATTTGATGTGCAAGAAAAAAATAGATTGTCCCAAAAAGGATTATTGCGACGATTCAGTATTACTTGCTATGGGCATCAAGAAAGTTTGGAAGAAATGCGGGCACATAAAGCAGAAAAAATGAAAGAGTTGAGAGAGAAGCGTGGCACTAGAATTTACGATGAACATTTTTTGGTGTATAGACCTGGGGAGGTCAAAAAACCGCTTATTAAGTTCAAGGGTAAATCAAAATCAACTTCGAGAAATAGCACTAGTTCCAGCTCCAGCAGTTCAAGTTCAAGTTCTAGTAGCTCCAGTAGCAGTTCTGATGATAGCCGGATTATACGACGCCGAAAGCCATACAAAAGAAAGACGCGTAAAAGTCGTAAGCAACGAACCTTGAAACAAAAAACCAAGAAAAATATCAAACGTCGTTAAAGCATTCTATCTAATAAAACAATTCAACTATTTCTATTGTTTTATCAGTTTGATTATCTATCCAATATTGGATTTGTTGTTTCAAGACATCTATTCGTTTAGCCCATTCTAATTCCTTGTGTTTTATAATTCGCATTACACCTAGTTTATTTAACCCCCAACAAGATTTTATTAATGCACCATCTTCATTAGTATAGGCATCTGGGTTAAATCGAATAAAGACGATGGGTCTATGTTGTAGGTCTTGCGATATTTGCATCAATCGTTTATGTTCGCAACTACAATCGTAATTAGTGTGTTTATTTTCATCAATTTCAACAATAATTATATGAGACCCCATATCCAATAATAAATCTGGACGACGAAGTGAACAACCATCTTGAACTTTTTTGTCAGCAACCCATGTGAAACCTGTAAATGTTTGAGTTATTCGGTCAACAACATCTTTTTCTTTTGTTTTATAGTTGCGTGATACTTGAATTTCAGGACATACTTGAATACAACAAGGCAGGCAATATCCATTATATTTTCTAATACCGGTTGTTTCACACCAAGATGATTTACATAAACTTGAGCCGCCACAAACTTTACATAATGATTTTTCTCTGTCGTGTTCGCAAATTTGAGACCCTCCACATTCTTTACAATATGATTTTGTTCTGCCGTGTTCACAAATTTGAGACCCTCCACACACTTTACAATGTGATTTTCGTTTGCCGTGTTCGCAAAATGCAGACCCTCCGCATTCTCTACAATGGTATTTTTGTCTTCCGTGTTCGCAAATTTGAGACCCTCCACATTCTTTACATTGTGATTTTCGTTTGTCGTGTTCACAAATTTGAGACCCTCCGCATTCTTTACATTGTGATTTTCGTTTGTCGTGTTCACAAATTTGAGACCCTCCACATTCTTTACATATTGATTTTTCTCTGCCATGCTCACAAATTGAAGCTCCTCCACATTCTTTACATATTGATTTTTGTTTGCAGTGTTTGCAAAATGAAGTTCCTCCACATTCGTTGCAAGCGTATTTTATTCTGTCATGTTTGCAAAATGCAGACCCTTTGCACTCTTTACAATTTGATTTTCGTTTGTTGTGTTCACAAATTTGAGACCCTCCACATTCTTTACATTGTGATTTTCGTCTGCCGTGTTCACATTTATATTCACGCATACTGATTCTATATATACTATATAAAATAATTTTATATTATTTTATAAAATTATAGATATTCCTAAATAATTTCGGGTTGGTTTTCCAAAGTTTGTTCGTTCTGTAATTTTTCCTTTTTTTTCAAATATGCCCTTCTTGCATACTCTTTTATTTTTTCTGGATTGGTTTTTTTAAGTTTTTTTATATTTTCACTTGCTTTTAACATAACAAGTTCTTTATTTTTTTCATAATATTCTTTCTGTGAATGTGTATATTTTTGTAATTGTTCTTTTAATTTTGCATTTTCTTCTTTTAAAGAAATAATTTCTTTAGTAAGTTCTTCAATATTCATTATACTTTATTATATATAATATAATATTATCTTTATATATATATATATATTAGAAATGGTAAATAAACGAACGCGTAGTCGTCGTGGTGGTTCCATAAAAAAGAAGCAAGGATTAAAAGTAGTTGATATTAATTCTATGTTGGATTGTAAAAATAAAAAATATGGGTGCGACTTAAAAGCAAAACGATACACTTGTTATACCCATACCAAGTATAAACAAAATAAGAGAAGGGCAGACATTATAAAATTTACAATACGTAAAAATGGAGCCCGCAAATTAAGAACGCCTGTGTTAAAAGCGATTGACTGGTTTGATTGCTCACATTTTAAATAATTATAATTTTTAGGTCTCTCTAACTTGAAAAATTATAAACTCAACTATATATAGCAATACACAATGACAAAGGAGTACGAAGCGAAGTTTCTGAATATTGATGTAGATTCTATAAAAAACAAACTAAGAGAGAACGGCGCGAAAAAAATACACGACCCACTCAAATTTTATCGTCTGATTTTTAAAAGATGCGAAGAAAAAGGAGATAACCCAGGATTTGTTAGAGTCAGAAATGAAGGGAACAAGATTACCATGACAACAAAAATATTCAATGATAAGAAGTTCCCAGAGGAATGTGAAGTAAGTATAAATGAATCCTTTGAAAAAGGATGCGAGTTTTTAAGAGCAATAGGTATAGAAGAGAAGTCATCCCAGGAGACAATTAGAGAGAAGTGGAGTCATGATTTGGCCCACGAAATAACCTTTGATATCGTTCCAGGTCTCCCAATTTACATGGAGATTGATTGCACCAGCGAAGCAAATCTAAACAAGTTCGTCTCTCTACTTGAATTAGACAAGACCAATATGAAATATGGCTCTTTTGATAAAACATATACAGAATACTACGATATTCCATCGGATAATATAATTCATAAAACACCATCACTTACCTTTAAAGACGTCGGTGCACAAATAAAGCCGAATAAAAATGTGCCGATGTTTCGCGAAATTACGAAACTAAACAAGTTAATCGACGAGAGAAAAATGGATGCCTATTACAAGAAATATAAAACGCTCATATACGATAAATTTCTCTCTAAAACAACGGCGCCATCATCGCCAGCATATAAATCAAAAAATAAACGTACTAGACGACGACAAAATAAAAAGAGGCGACGGCATGCAACTATGCGCCGAAAATAAGAAATCTAGCGTAGTTTAGAAAAACCTTGAACCTATAACACAATAAATCGGATGAATATAATTTATTGTGTTAGATATTGGAATAAATCATATATACTTTTGTGTATATGAGTGATAATAACGCAGTAAATACTGGTCCAGGCGCAACTATAGTATCCGCTTTCATGGCGAATATTAATTATCGTGCAGACAGGTCATATGAGAAATATGTTGTCTTGGCAAAGCAATTGTTAAAGGTTCCAATGAATAAGGTAATCTTTGTAGATAAATCGGTCTTGCACCATTTTGCCGAATTTACAAATGAATATACCACCATCATACCCTTTGTTAAGGAGGCGAATTACTTGTACGATTATAAAGATAAATTGGACAATTTTAAGCTAAATACTAAAAATCCTGCGAAAGATACGATTGAATACATGTTCACCATGTGCTACAAGACGGAATTTGTGCGAAAAGCCATTCAAATAAACAACTATAATGCCAGCCAATTTATTTGGCTTGACCTTGGAATTAAACATATGATGGATATTAGTGAAGCAGAGTTTGCTAAAAAGATACTACGTTTACGATATTTAGAATATCCGATTCATGTTAGAATTGCTACTATTTGGAATCCAGATTATCATTATGACATTGACTTGTATAAGGATATATGTTGGTGTTTTGCAGGTAGTATATTTGGTGGAAATATAAAATCACTGATAGAATTTGCAGATTTAACAAAAGAGACCAGTTTAAAGATTATGAATGAAAAGAAGAGTTTAATGTGGGAGATAAATGTATGGAAGCTGATTTATAACATGGATAGATGGAAATTTTTATTTTACACATGTAGTCATGACAATTCTATAATTGATAATTATTAATTTTGAATGTATCATATTTATTATGCTTTATTATTGTTAATTATGTCAAATAGTTTTTATAAATATATTTACGTATATTATAATGAGTGGTAATAGGGGGTACCAAAATTATTTGGAGTCTATTAGAACGTGTCAAGCAAATAATAGATCGTGCCCTCCAGCTCCGCCATGTGTGATCCCTGGCCCCACAGGCCAGCCTGGTCCGCCAGGAAGACAGGGACCTCCTGGCCCTCCAGGTCCTCCAGGACAACAAGGGCCAAGAGGAAATGTAGGAAGCACTGGCGCGCAAGGGCCTACTGGTGCAACTGGGTCGGAAGGAAGTATAGGTTCATCAGGTGGTATAGTATTATTTATGAATATTGATGAGATAGTTACTATTAACAATGTGAATTTTTACAATATCGACTCAATGTTATATGATTCGTGTAGTCCCACTATTAAATCAACACGAGTAACAAATGATATTTGTGGAACCAGTGCTCCGCAAATTACTTTAAATGGCGATTATTATAGTGGTAATGAGATTCAATTTGCTATTATAGACAACGTATTATCATCTAATATTATTCCGCCTGGGAAATGGGATATGCATATTTGGGTAAGATGTGCATTTCAAGATTTAATTAAACTACAATGGACATTATATGCAGTAGACCCGAATGGTGTATTTTCACCCAACCCATTTGCAGTTTCTGAATTAAAAACCATTGAAAATGCGTCTCAAATAAATTCAACTGAAGTAATCATTACGTTATATATTGATAAGCCTGTAATTTTCTGCGATTGTAATACACAACTATTGCTAGGATTAAAGGCATTTACAAGTGTATCAACCAAGCCATGCATATCTTTATATTTTGAAAGTTGTAATCCATCTTTTATACGTACAACTTTGATTCCAATTGGTCCAATGGGAAATACTGGACCTACTGGTCCTACTGGACCTACTGGCGTCACTGGTCCAATTGGTTATACTGGTCTTACTGGTCTTACTGGCGCGACTGGCCCAAATGGTCTTACTGGACCAACTGGTAGTAGTTTAACTGGTCCTACTGGTCCTCAGGGTATACCAGGTATAGATGGTAATTCTTCTGTTTGGAATTATACCAATCCATTTATTGTAAATCCTACACCTAACAACTTTAAAACGGGTGATAGTAGTGATAATACAGACTCTGCGTATAGTACTTTAACTCAAATAAAAATAAATTATATTGATGCTTATGGGTCTGATTTACAAAATTGGTTAGAACGGATAGATACGGATAACATAGTCAAAATCAATAGAAGAGATACTTTGAATGATTATGCCTTTTATAGAGTTGTATCGAATGTTCCAAATAGTGGTAGTGGAGTTGACGCGGGTGTATTAATTGGATTAGAATTTATGTCTAAGGGTGCCGTAGATAATTTATACGTAGGTCTTTATAGTATAGGATATATGTTAGATGGGCCAACTGGTCGCACTGGTGCCACTGGTATGACTGGTGATATTGGTCGCACTGGTCCAAAAGGTGAAACTGGGCCTACTGGCTACACTGGTATGACTGGTGATATTGGTTATACTGGCCCTACTGGTCCAAAAGGAGAGACTGGATTTACAGGTTCCGTTGGTGGAGTTGGTCCTACTGGTGATTTTGGTGCAACTGGACCTACTGGTGAAACTGGCCCTACTGGTTTTACTGGTCCAACTGGCCCGACTGGTATTACTGGACAGACTGGTGATATCGGTCGTACTGGTCCAAAGGGTGAAACTGGACCTACTGGCCCGACTGGTATTACTGGACAGACTGGTGATATCGGTCGTACTGGTCCTACTGGTCCAAAGGGCGAAACTGGTCCTACTGGTATTACTGGTCATACTGGTGATATTGGTTATACTGGACCTACTGGTCCAAAAGGTGAAACTGGCGATATTGGACCTACTGGTTATACAGGTCCTAAAGGTGAGGCTGCCAATACTGGTGCTACTGGTCCTACTGGTGAAACCGGTCCTACTGGTCATACTGGTGATATTGGTCCCACTGGTCCAAAGGGAGAAACCGGTCCTACTGGTATAACTGGACCGACTGGTCCTACTGGTTTTACTGGTCCTACTGGACCTACTGGACCCACTGGTTTTACTGGACCTACTGGACCTACTGGTGAAACTGGTGCAACTGGACCTACTGGTGAAACTGGACCAACTGGGCCCACTGGTCATACTGGCGACATTGGTCCTACTGGTCCTACTGGTGAAACTGGTGCAACTGGACCTACTGGTGCAACTGGACCTACTGGTGCAACTGGTCCTACTGGTCCCACTGGTTCTACTGGGCCCACTGGTTCTACTGGACCCACTGGTTCTACTGGTCCCACTGGTCCTACTGGTCCTACTGGTTCTACTGGCCCAACTGGTCCTACTGGTTCCACTGGACCTACTGGACCTACTGGCGCTACTGGACTCACTGGTCCTACTGGTGCAACTGGTCCTACTGGACCCACTGGATCTACTGGTCCAACTGGCATAACTGGTCCTACAGGTGATATTGGTTATACTGGTCCAACTGGACCAAAGGGCGAAACGGGTGATATTGGACCTACTGGTTATACAGGTCCTAAAGGTGAGGCTGCCAATACTGGTGCTACTGGTCCTACTGGTGAAACTGGCCCTACTGGTCATACTGGTGATATTGGCCCCACTGGTCCAAAGGGAGAAACCGGTCCTACTGGTATAACTGGCCCGACTGGTATAACTGGTATAACTGGCCCGACTGGTATAACTGGTCCTACGGGTCCTACCGGTGCAACAGGCCCTACTGGCGCGACTGGCCCCACTGGTCCCACTGGCGCTACTGGACCCACAGGAGATGTTGGCCCTACTGGTGAAACTGGGCCAACTGGTTCTACTGGACCTACGGGACCTACTGGTGCTACTGGCCCCACTGGTCCCACTGGCGCTACTGGTCCCACTGGCGCTACTGGTCCCACTGGAGCTACTGGTCCCACTGGTGAAACTGGTGCTACTGGCCCCACTGGTGAAACTGGTGCTACTGGCCCTACTGGCACTACTGGACCCACAGGTGCTACTGGCCCTACTGGTGAAACTGGACCAACTGGTCCCACTGGACCTACTGGCGCTACTGGTCCCACCGGTGAGACTGGACCAACTGGACCAACCGGACCAACTGGAGCTACTGGTCCTACTGGTGAAATTGGTGCTACTGGCCCCACTGGCACGACAGGTCCTACTGGTGCTACTGGTGATATTGGTCGTACTGGCACAACTGGTTCAACTGGTCCCACTGGACCTACTGGTATTACTGGCGCTACTGGCGCTGGTTCTACTGGTCCGACTGGTATTACTGGTACTACTGGCCCAACTGGCACAACAGGTGCTACTGGCGCTACTGGTCCTACTGGACCTACTGGTGCTACTGGAACAACCGGCGCTACTGGTCCTACTGGTCCTACTGGTTCTACTGGTGCTACTGGAACAACTGGTCGCACTGGTACAACTGGTAGAACTGGTCCTACTGGACCGACTGGTATTACTGGTCCTACTGGTGATACTGGTCCTACTGGTAGAACTGGACACACTGGCATCACTGGACGTACTGGTGCCACAGGTATTACTGGTACCACTGGGCCAACTGGTATTACTGGCGCTACTGGCGCCGGTGCTACTGGCGCGACTGGTATTACTGGTACCACTGGGCCAACTGGTACTACTGGTACAACTGGTGCTACTGGTCCTACTGGTGCTACTGGTATTACTGGTATTACTGGTCCGACAGGTACTACTGGTACAACTGGTATTACAGGTACTACTGGTATTACAGGTACTACTGGTCCTACTGGTATAACTGGTCCTACCGGTACTACTGGTACTACTGGTACAACAGGTATAACAGGCCCTACTGGTACTACTGGTATTACTGGTTCCACCGGTATCACTGGTACAACTGGCGCAACTGGCCCAACTGGAACTACTGGTGCTACTGGTATTACTGGCGCAACTGGTATTACTGGTACCACTGGCCCAACTGGACCAACTGGTGCTACTGGTATTACTGGTGCTACTGGTATTACTGGTACCACTGGTGCTACTGGACCTACTGGTAGTACTGGTGCTACTGGTTTTGGTACTACTGGTGCTACTGGTATAACTGGTACTACTGGACCTACTGGTAGTACTGGTGCTACTGGTGCTGGTGCTACTGGTGCTACTGGTAGAACTGGTCCTACTGGTCCTACTGGTATTACTGGCCCAACTGGTGACACTGGCCCAACTGGTGCTACGGGTATTACTGGTATTACTGGTGCGACTGGTCGTACTGGCGCTACTGGTCATACTGGCCGAACTGGCACTACTGGTCCAACTGGTACTACAGGAACTACTGGTGCTACTGGTTTTGGTGCTACTGGTGCTACGGGTATAACTGGACCTACTGGTATTACTGGTGCGACAGGTATTACTGGCGCGACAGGTATTACTGGTGCGACTGGCCCTACAGGTACTACTGGTATAACTGGTGCTACTGGTATTACTGGTACAACAGGTATTACTGGTGCAACTGGACCTACGGGTATTACTGGTGCTACTGGTATTACTGGTGCTACTGGTATTACTGGTGCAACTGGACCTACGGGTACTACTGGTGCTACTGGTGCTACTGGTGCTACTGGTATTACTGGTGCGACTGGTATCACTGGTACTACTGGTACTACTGGTGCTACTGGTATTACTGGTGCTACTGGTATTACTGGTACCACTGGCCCAACGGGTACTACTGGTGCTACTGGTGCTACTGGTATTACTGGTACCACTGGTATAACTGGTCCTACTGGCTCTACTGGTATAACTGGTGCGACTGGTGCAACTGGTGCAATTGGTCAAACTGGTGCTACTGGTGCTACTGGTATTACTGGCCCTACTGGTGACACTGGGCCAACTGGTGCTACTGGTATTACAGGTATTACTGGTCCTACTGGTGCTACTGGTAGAACAGGTGCTACTGGTGCAACTGGTGCAATTGGTCAAACTGGTACTACTGGTATAACTGGTGCTACTGGACCTACTGGTATAACTGGTGCTACTGGTATTACTGGTACCACTGGTACTACTGGTATAACTGGTGCTACTGGTCCTACTGGTATTACGGGTACAACTGGTATAACTGGTACAACTGGTGCAACTGGTATTACTGGTCCTACTGGTATTACGGGTACAACTGGTATAACTGGTACAACTGGTGCAACTGGTATTACTGGTCCTACTGGTATAACTGGTACAACTGGTACAACTGGTCCTACAGGTTTCACAGGTATAACTGGCGCGACTGGTATAACTGGTGCGACTGGAACTACTGGTCCCACTGGTATTACTGGTGCGACTGGTATTACTGGTGCAACTGGTATTACTGGTACTACTGGTCCGACAGGTACTACTGGTATAACTGGTGCTACTGGTAGAACTGGTACAACTGGTACAACTGGTCCAACTGGCCCCACGGGTATAACTGGTCCGACTGGCGACACTGGACCAACTGGTGCTACTGGTAGAACTGGTATTACTGGGCCTACTGGTAGAACTGGTACAACTGGCACAACTGGACCTACTGGACCTACTGGTGCAACGGGTATTACTGGTATAACTGGTACAACTGGCCCTACTGGCCCTACTGGACCTACTGGTGCAACGGGTATTACTGGTATAACTGGTACAACTGGCCCTACTGGCCCTACTGGACCTACTGGTGCAACGGGTATTACTGGTATAACTGG
>JACCDO010031631.1_pt1 | contig 60824 bp, 32 predicted proteins | sample 7446101 | NCBI WGS metagenome assembly JACCDO01 (sample SAMN15323440, study PRJNA562643) | freshwater metagenome | isolation source: river surface water | place: USA:Blue River Watershed | collected 2017-08-16 | reverse complement strand
TCTACACCGCCGCCGCCGATGATTTCAACACTTACGGCTTCAAAAACTGGTCTTATAGGAACGCTTATATAATCTTGGGCATCAACAGACGGTTGAGTGTTTGCTGGAGAATCTGAAAATACTGTTGTAATTCTTACATTATTATTTGTACTAGCGGTAACTTGTGCTAGAGTAAAAGTTCTTAAACTTCCTTCTATAACAGTTAATTTTAACTCATCATCGTCTATAATCCAAGCATAACCATAATCGCTTGGAGGAGGATTTTGGATTATTCCATCGTCTGTTAGATTTAGAAAATCATCGTAAATCCAAACAGCCACATCTGATGCACTTAAACCTTGAAAAGTTGTGCCTTGGTCGTCAAAAGTTTCAAAACCAACTAATTTATATTCAGTGGCCTGGGAAACGCCAGGTAAAACAACTTTTCCATCTTGTGATGATTGTATCTCTACACCGCCAATGCTAAGTGATGTTCCTTGTATTTCAAATGGTTTAATTGCCATAATTTATTCCTTTTTAATCTGTTCCGTTAAGTTCTGTTATTTGTAGTTGTACATTGAGAGTATCAACTAAGCTAACCGGTCTTGCTGTAATTTCAAAATTATTATTTGCTAACGAATACTGTCCGTCAAATGTTGCTATTGGACTAGCGCCTGTATATGTAACACCGTATACTGAAACATAAATTTGATTTAATGCTTCATCAATCGTTGCAATAATTTCACAAGCCTGAGATTCATATGTATTAGTAAATTTTTCAACAAGAGCAAAAATTTTAATTGCTCTAACATAATTTCCAGCTGTTGTATAAATTACAGTATCTACGCTAGGTGTAATTTGTACAAAATTAGATTGTTGATGAACAGTATTTCCTGGATAACTAAGTCTACCAGATGTATCAAGAACAAGTGTTTTATCGCTGGCCGTTAGTCTGTCTGCTATTCCTACTGCTTGAATATCAGCACTTAATACTCCGTCCGTAATCGTAAGACGAGATCCTATTTTTACAGCACCAAGAACAGTATCTGAGGCAACAGGTAAACTATATTCGCTAAAGTCAACAGTAACCACACCACCTGCATCTATTATCAATCCATTGCCAATTTTTATTCCACCAAGTGCGCTAGGTGTAGCTTTAGGTAATGTATATGCACCTGGGTCAGCACTTAGTATTCCATTGGCATCAATACTAAGTCTGTCGCCAACTTTGATGCCTCCAAGTATAGTATTGCTGGCTTTAGGCAACGAATACACTTGTACGCTGGCAACTCCATCTTGATCTATATTGATACCTGTTCCAATGCGGATACCACCAACTTCTGTTTGAGATGCGGTTTTATTTGTTACTAAAACTGCTCCTGTTTCACTGCTAACTACAATACCTTTGCCAGCTATAATGTTAGAAACGATACTTAGAGGAGCACCGTTTTCACCACCAAGTGCGTTGTATAGTTCTGTAAAATTATCGTTTATTATTTTGCCGGCTGCTCTTAGCGGATCTCCTGTCGAGTCATTCGCTGTAATACCAACGTTAATTACTTTTTTTACCATGTTTTATTCCTGATCGAATGTTATCGATGAACTGTCAAATGTTCCTGATTCGCTGTCAAAACTACTTGGAGTTCCTGCCTTGTTCTCATATTTACCAATATTTGCGTACCAAACGCCTGGCACAGCCTTTAAGAAACGTGCAATCTTATTGTCGTCATCTAATATGTTTGTAGTTGAGTCCCAAGCTGTTCCTGTACGTTTTATAACAGTCACTCGGGTACCAAACGCTAGTTCGTGAGTTAATCGTAGTTGGTTACTAGTGCCGTCAACCGCAAATTCTGCGTCTAGCTGTACATCTCCTTCTGGACTATCAGGTGCGTTATTAACATTATGTACTTTATAGGGTTTTTTCTTCAAACGAATATTACCAATAAAGAACGTCCAGTACGCTTTATCTAAATTAAATGTCGTTGAGCTCACGTGATCTTGTGTACAACGGAAAGTATAACTACCAACTTCAACAATGTCATTAACAACATAGTTAACTTCTGGTGTCCAAGGAATAGAACTATATCCGCCAACAAAAACTTCAATGTCATTGGCTTGCCCGTATCCTGCCGGGATTGAACTAGCATAACCGCTTGCATATACCCATGCATCGTTTGACTTAGTTGGAACAAATGTCAGCGGTACAATATTTGTACCATCAGATTTAATCTGCTCTGTAATAGTTGTTTCAATATAAGGAATTGTTTCACTAGCTCCAATGTCTTGTACAAAACTGCCGGCTTTATGTACTTTACTTACGCCTGTTCCAAGTGTACCTCGACGTAGTTGTCCTAATAAGTATGTTGTTACTCCGCTTTCTACTTTTGTAGTTAATGTAAAGAATTCTATACGTTCGCCTCGTATTTCGATGATACCAGGTTTATTGTTAGAGATACTTGGAGTATCAAAATTACTTGCATCTTCTACTTCAATGTAAGTATCTAAATATCTAAGATCTTTGACTAAAACAGTTCTCTTATTTGCGTTTAAACGTTTAAAATGTATCCTATTTAACATGTCTTTAAACTGCATATAAGACACACCAGATTTTAAGACTTTACTACCGTATGTTATGATAGTAAATTCGTCTGCTGGATCTGGATAGAATGCTAACTTAACACTCTTGCGATCTTCATTCAATTTAAAATCTGCACTTGGTGTTAATAATACTCCGTTTTTAATTACCCAAACAAAATTATCATCTATGACAGTTCTGTCTAGAGGAATTACGCCACCAGAGATACCTTTGTAACTGTAAAACTCAGGTGTGTCAGGAGTTAATTCGTAATTTGAACTTACATTAACTGCTGTGCGTTGAATGTTTAATATATCGTGTCTGTAAGAACTTATAACTTCAATAATATCAGTAGATTGATAATTTTTATTAAATTGAATTTTGCTAGAAACAGCACCAACTGGAGGAATATAAGTGTATTCTTGATTTTGTTTTACACTTATAATCAATTCCTTGTTGAGATATTTTTTTCTAACTAATTGTGTTATTTTAATTGTAATTCCGCTTAAATCAACAACATAATCTATCCCTGGTGTTAGTAATGAACCATCAGCATAAACATAGATATCATTGACAGCTAACGAGTATGGTAGATACTTTGTAGGATCAATGGTATAATTAACTTTATTTCCGCTAATGGTGTAGTAGCTATTGTTTGGACCATTTAAGATCTTATTATTAACTCTCACTAACATGTTCGATTCGGCCGGTAATGTATTACCAACCACATACTCTAAGTTGTACAAATTAGATCCGTTGCCTTGAATACGTTGTGTATTTGTAATAGAATAAGTTTGTTCGTTTCCGCTAACAAGTACATAATTTATCAATGCGCCCGCTGAAGGAGGAACACTAAAATATAAACCTATTCTATTTGCACTTTCATAACTGGCATCTGTTTTAAACAATGCAGGTGTTCCTGGCTCTGCAGGTTCTCCATTAACATACACAAGATATGTTACATCTTCAACCCAAGCAGCCTTAGTGACAAATTCAACTTGTGAGCCGTCACCGACAAAATAATCTAAATCTAATATATTAGATCCGTTAAATCCAAAACTAAACAAACTTATTAACTGTCCTTCTGTAGGAGGAGTTGTAAACTTAACAAGTCTATTTTTGTAGTCAATGGTGTAGTCATCGTTTAAAGTTTTGATAGTAGAAACAGAAGACAACACATCAGTTAATGGGTCTCTAAATCCGTTTGTAAATTTAACAATAACTGCTGTTGGACCATTTGGTTGTTGAGATATTGCAAAATCTGTCTGAGTGCCGTTTGCAACATAACTATCTACTTTAATGTTTGCTGAGCCCGAACTAGGCCTATCATATACTTTAATTGCTACAGCATCTACAACTTGTCCTGGAACAACTTCTTCTGTTGCAGGGCTACTTGTTGGTGTAACAAACCCATCACCATCAACAATAATATCGTCGGCAGCTAAACCTGTAGCACTAGATAAACTTGTACTTAAAAATTCACCGCCGCTAAGAGCTGTATCATAATCTTGCTCTTGAGGAATTACTGAGCCATCGCTTGCGGCACGACGCCAAATAAATTGATCACCGTCATAAACAGTAAATGATCCTGGAATGCTAAATGTCTTGTATGTTGGATCTAAATTATTATCGGCTATTCCATCAGATATAATAGTTTGCATAATTGCAGTATTATTAGCTAACGGTGTTAAACTGTTAAGATATGCTGTTGCATTATTAATTTGTACTTGTTTAGCGGCTCTAGCTGATGCATTGGAAGCAATATCTGAATCAATAGTTGCTAGTGTTGATGTAGCTGTTTCTATTGCTAGTTCTGTTGCAGGAATATCTGTATTAACAAGAACGTTAATTTGACTTACTGTAGGTGCATACAATGGATTTCCTGGATCAAGACCGTCTAACACAATTAAAAGTGCATTAAGTTCCGCTTGTTGATCTATTAGTTGTTCATTATATGTTTGTAAATTGTCTTCGGCATCATTTTTATTGTTAACTAGTGTATTTTGTTGAACAACTAGTGCTTGATACTGCACCTCCAATGCGTCAAGAGCTGCAACAGCGGCACCTGTAACTGTAAAGTTTGGATCATCTAATCTTACTGGATTAAAATAAGCCTCAATTCGTAATGTTGCACCAACTGCAATTGGATCTTGTAAAAATATTGTTCCGTTTGGATTGATAGTGCAATCTGTTGGATCTACTAGTGTTCTTGTAAATGTTGCTGTTGTTCCGTTTGCAATATCTTTAAAAAGAATTTGTCCAAGTTTTAATCGTGTACCATCGATAATACTTACAACTTTAGTTTCGTATCCTATAGTTTGCGATACATTTGGACTTATTGTTAAGATATCGCCAACACTAATACCGGTAGTATTTGATACTTTTATTATATCACTACCAGCAACATTTATTGAACCAGTGTTATCAAATAATTTGCTGATTGATACTGTTGCTGTTGGGGGGTAAACATCGTTAATATTAAAATTATAAATTAATGTAAACCCATCACCTACATAAGTATCTACATTTTTACCTACGTAATAGACATTCATTTCTGTACCAGATTCTGGTACGTATGGCAAGGTAAATGAGTGTGTACCTGCAGAAACAGTTACTACATAATCATCAAATGTGCTATCAAAACTTGCCCACTTGTCTGTGTAGTAAGGAACACTACCCCAACCTGCACTAATATCAAAATTTAATCCGTGAATATTAACGCCACCATAGTCAACTCCAGTCATTAGTTGAGCAAGGTCTTTTCCTAATTCACCTGTTGTAGGATCATAGTAATACTGAATTCGATCAGCTGCGTTCAATAGTGACCAATCTTTAATATAAGTTACTGTAATAACTTGTCCTTTTTTAGGAGCAGTATTGAATGTAATTGCTCCACTATAACTAGTATATCCTTTATTAGTAGACTTAACTGTAGATAATGTATAACTTGAACGCAAGGCTTCTACTTGTTTACCTGGTTCTCCAATCAACACCGTTGATTTTCCAATACGTACATCAGGTGCCCATTTCAAAGAAAACTGTAATTTTGATCCCGAAACTACTGTATCTCCTGAGATAGTTTCTGTTTCTTGAAGATTTGTTACAAAGTATTTCTGGCTAGTCCTATCAAATTTTACTTTAATAAGATTACTACGCACAACACTATTTCCTAATTTTGCAACGACTTGAGCTGGTTTACCACCGTCAATCAATCCACCATCAATAATTACAGTAGGAGCACTTAGATAACCAGAACCGTTTGTAAGTAATACTACTCGATTAACTTTTCCATTAGTGAAAAATGCCCTTGCAGTTGCTCCTGTACCTGAATTGCTTATGATTCGTACAGTCGGTTCTGCTCTGTAACCTTCGCCGCCGTCAACAATATCTAAAGATATAATAGAGAATCCTAAATTATCATACCAATGTTTCCAAGGATAAGATAAAATTTGATTACTATCAGCATCTATAACACCATTAACAATATTTGTAGTTATAGGACGAATTTTGCCGTCCTCGTAAACTACTGGTAAATCAAAATCTGTAGTAGAAAGTTGATTAGTATCTAATTTAGAATAAGAGCTTACATATTCTCTAACTTTAGTTCTGTATGGTTTAACTTCATTAATGTAGTCTTCAAAATTTTCTAAATTGTCGCTGTTGTAGGTTACTTTTTGTTTTAACTCTCCTACTGTGTGCTGAGCTTTTACAAAACTGGTTTTAAAAATCCAATCAATATAATTTTGTTCACTATAGGCATAACGAACACTATTAAAGAATAAATTTAAATAGACTTCTCGCATATCGTCTACAAGAATATTATTCTTTAAAGTTTCTAAAATAATTCTCAATTCAGTAGATGCAGAATTGTCAAATATTCCAGAGTCGTACAAAGAACCGTCAAAGCCAAATGCACTATTTGTAAAATTATAAAGTTCTGAAACAAACTGTATTGTTCCCTTTTCTTTACCAACTACTTTATAACTTTGTGTCCAATCAATACTAGTAGAATCAGCATACTTTTCTAATAATAACCATGTTTGGTCTGCTGTAATTCTTATTTTAACAACTTGGCCTAGTGAAGATTCTAAACCTTGTAAATCAGAAATAGTTGCTACAGAATGGTCAATAGCAGTAAATTTGTTATAACCGGTTGCATACCAATCAACATAATTCCAGTAATTGTTGACATTGTAAGATTGACTTCTTACACGAGACCATGTTAATGTTAAAGGCTCGTATGAATAAATGCTCCAACTACCGTTAGCAACGCTATCACTATGCACTAAAACGCTATAATTTCTAATTGTAACTAAGGTATCATTTGTATAGCCGTAACCTTCTGAAATAACTTCAGCGCCAACAATCTGTCCTTTAACATCAATTTTAGCACGAACTTCTGCACCTTCTCCCGTGCCAGAAATAATAAAATATGGAGCAATTAAGTAACCCTTTCCTTTATTAAGGATATCTATGCCGACTATTCTGCCATTTTCAATAACAGGAGCAAAACTTGGTTTTTCAAAATTTCCTATGTTAGCAAATCTCAATTCTTCTTCTGTATCAACTGTTGAATCATATGTTCCAGTTATTGTGCTAGGCTCTTTCTCATACAATTCTAATTTACTAATATCTGAATTGTCAACAACAAGTTCTGTGATCAGTGCATTGTTTACATATTCAATAAATTGTTTTAATGCTTCAAAGCGATTAATGAACATACTCTGTCTAGGACGATTTTCAATACCGTATTTTAGTTTTGGTGGCAATGAAGGATCAGGAACTAAACGTCCTTGGCTGTCTTTTCCGCACAAACTGTCAAACCACTTTTGTTCTATATTTTGTGGTATCGAAGTTTCATTATCATTGTTAATTATTTTCCATTCGCTATGGATCTGCTCGTCGGTTTTTGCACTTGTCCAATACTCTACACTTAAGACAATATCCTTGTCCTGAAGCAAGGGTTGTATGTTGACAAGACTAAAAGAATTTGAACTAGTTAATGCAATATATTTGTATCCGTATCCTCGTGGATTTTCAATAAGTGTCGCAACGTCGCTTGCAGATATAGATCTGCCTACTGTATTTGGAACTGTTTTTTTGTTTTTTACCCAGAAATAATAAGTATTTTTAAATGCCTTAGCTACATTGTCATATTTTCTGACAAGAGCATATACATCATTACCGTATAAACTTGTTCCGCTTATTCCAGCTGTAATACCTTCTTCGGTATCCGCTAAACTATTCCATTTTTCAGGTGTGTACTTTGTTTCTACCCATTCATAAACATCAATACTTGCACCTGGGAAAATAGTATTCCATGTAGTGTTTCTATAAACAATATCAGTATCGTGGCTATCATAGAATTTTGCAGTACGAAGGTCCCACCATAGTGTTCCAACGTATTGCTTTGTCCATGCCATTCCATCGTCAACGTTTACATTACTATTGCCTGCGCTGTAGATAGCAGGGTCATAAAAAGTTTTAAATCTAATTTCTTGATCTGCTATGCCTGGAATTTTTCCCTGAGTAGAATCAATAACGTCTAAGTATGTTACTAATTTATTTGTAGCTTTATTATAAAGGAAAGCACGTTTAATCTTATTCAAGTCTATTTTATTGTTTTCTTTTCTATAAACAGTCCAGCTTAATTTTTCAGATGGTTTTCTATATTCGTAGACTTTTCCTGATTTATATCCTTGATCCAGTGCATTTGGAGAACTAACAAGAATTTGATTATTACCTACTGCTAACCCTATACTATATCCAGATAGTGAATCGTCAGTATTTTCTAAACTTTCGCTATAAATCCATTTAGTAGCATATCTATCATAAATGTCTATTCGTCCATTATCTTCTAAAATATCAAAAATTCTTGTTAAGTTATTATCAAAAGTTGTTGCGCCAAGATCAAACTTTGTCTTAATAATATTGTCCGAACCTTGGTTAAACACAACTATAGATTGATAATCGTTCATGAACGAAATACTTGTTCCAAAGAATTCTGCTGTTTCTGGTCTAGGATTGTTTAAGGTCTGGTAAAGAATATACGAACCTTCAACAAGTTTGTAAATGTACACTTTACCTTGATCAATTTTTTCATCATCTGAATAAATTGATGAAATACCTATATATTCTCCAGAATTTGAAACTGTTAGACTTGTACCAAATCCAAACTCAGTATTTTGAATTGTTTGATAGTGACTATATGTTTCATTTGTTTTCTTGAAAACAAAAACTTTACCTGGTACAGCTGGATTTTGTATTGGCTCATCAACGCCTAATGTTGCTAAAGCCAATGTTGACGAATCTGCACTCATCGATAATACTGAACCATATTTGCTGTATTGTGGTAAGGCAGTATTCTCTAAGGTGTTGTCTAAATTATATCTCCAATTAGTTGTTGTAAATTCAATTCGACCTGATGGAACTGTATCTGGTTCTGCACTTACAATAATTGAATTCGATGCTTGGTTGACTTGTGCAACATACTGCCCGCTGGTAAAACCTGTACCTTTAAGATACATACCTTCCTCAATACCGGCGGTGCTTGTTAACACTACAGTTGTTCCAGAACTTCCTGTAGGATTATAAGAAGTAGTTACTTCAATTGTTGTTTTATAGTCCAGTCTATAAACAATACCCTTATCTGTATTGTGGCCGCTTGCAGTTACAAACAACGAATTATCACCAAAGACTAAACTAGATCCAAAACGCTGATTGTCAGAAGGCAAAGGACTTAAAATTGTTGCAACAAGCGAGAAAATATTATTAGCATCTTTTTTATAAATTGAAACTACACCCTGATTATCCAGTGTTGAATTGGTGCCAGTTGGATCAACTGGGATATATGCTATAGATTTCCAGTAAGTTTTAGCATTGCCAGAAACACTAACACCTGCAATAGGTCCTATTGGAGCACCGCCAACAATTGATGTAACTCTAATAGTAATATTATTTGTAGGTGCTGATCCGCCTACATTAGCACCTAGTATTCTAATTGTGTCGCCTGCTGCATACGAATCGCCCGGTGTGTTAATTGTTACGCTATAATTTGTCTTGTTTGTAATAACATCAAATGTTGCTCCAACACCAGCACCAACTAGTGCAGTTCCTGATACATTAGTAAATGTTGTTGAAATAATTTGAGGATCTTTATTTGTTGAATTAGAAACTGCTACATACGGCAAACTATTTTTAATGACAATTTGTCCTACAGTATAAGCTGTTGACGAATCCCATACTCCTACGTATTTGCTACATACACTAGATGCAAGTGGGGTTGCAGATGCTAACCAAGTACTATCTGAAGAGATTGCAATTACATCACCAGTTAAAGAATTTGCTGTATCAGAGTATCCAAACCCTGTAGAAGTTGAAATGAACGGAGCTGTTATAGTTTGTCTTTGTAGCCACAACGCTGTTGGACTAGCTTTATCATAAACTATCAAATCTCCTTGATTTGTTGTCACAACAGACAACGTACCTGATTTGTTTAATATAATTTTGCGGCCATAAAACAAACCGTTTTGTGGTGCAGTATTAATAATTTCGTTTTTTGTGTAGATATTGTTATGTTGCCATACTGCCCACTTATCATCTCCAGCATCATCAGTCCAAAGCAATTCGCCGTTGGATAACGGAAACGACATGATTGTATCGGCAGTATCTATAGAACTTGATCTTGCAGAAGTAAAATATCCAAGAACAATCCTATCTTGTGAAGTAAACGGTCTTGGCTGATCATTTAAATTTGCTTCAAGAGTAACTGTTCTGCCAACTATTGATGTAATTTTAAAAAATCCGTTATAGTCAAAGGCTTGATCAATTCCAATATAGTTACCAATGTCAATAACCACATCGTCTGATAGAGTTAAGATAAGTTGATTTTGCTTGTATACTAAATCAAGAACATTAGTTTCATAACGAGTAAATTTGTAAACATTCCATTCTCGACCTTCAAATCCAACCCAAATATAATCACCTTCTAAATAGTCTGTAACATCTTGATTGAGAATTTCATCTATTGTTTTAAGGGTAGCTTTTACATCTCCTGAACGAACATAACCCGGTGTCCTTAGATATAAATTTTTACTAGTTGCAACAGGCCAAGGATTATTATTGTAACCAATTGGTTTTAAGTAAACATCATTAGGAGTTTGACGAGTAATGAAATCAACTACTGAAGTATCATATTCATTTACAAGTTCAAATCCCTGAGGATTATTTTTGACATATTGTTCATCAATAATAAATTCAATATTTTCAAAACTACTACTTGCGCCGTATTGTCCAACCCTAACTGCCCACTCTTCATAAAATTTTATACTTTCTTGACCGTCAGCACTTAGTACATCAAATAATTTATTTAAAACGTTTTTAGTACCCTTTTCAACAATCATTCCTTGATAAAATTTAAACTCGCTAACATCGTCTTGAATAATGTTATTCAAGTATTGTCGCTTTTGATAACCAATTAAATGTTGAGCAACAGTTTGTTGATTAGGATCAAAATTATCACTATCTAAACTATAAAAGTCAGCAAACTGACTTGCCTTATAACTCCAGTTTGGTAAAAGTTGAGGGCTTGGTTTACTGTCTAACTTTGTCCACTCTGATGCTACAAAAGAACTAGCACCAGGAATAAACGTTTTTGCAGTATAATAAAATTGTTTGTATTTGACAATATCGCCTAACGAATAATCTTTCCATTCTTCCCAATCTTGTATAATAGCTTGGTCAAATATAAACCCTGGAACGTTAAAATCGCCGCGCCAATTACTGCTAACGTAACCTGAAATTTTAATGCGTTCTTGTCTAAATCCGCTAGTTGGACTGTATATTGTATCATTAAATCTTGTGGTATTTGAAAGAACAACAACTTGTTCTTTTTGTACTAGATAAAAAACTGCACCGTATATTCCATCTTCTATAGGAGAATAACTTATTGCATTTTCATCTCTATAATTATTAAGAAAGTTTGGAGGTATTGGAGACCCGTCAACTTTAAAAATTTCATAACCATTAAAAGAATTTCTAATGTCATCTACTACTGTTAAGTTAGAATTAAATGTTAGATTTTCTGCGGCAGGGCTTAGACTGATTACACTGCTTCCAATAGAACTTAATCCGTCTAATTTAACATAGTCGTCTGAGTTAAATGTTACAGCTGGTTCAAGGGTATTGATTGCTCGATAATAATCACCGTTGTATTTTACAATGTCGCCAAATTTTACAGGTTGATTTGCCGACCATTCGGTCCATTTGTCTTCGCCGGTACTCCAGTTTTGTGTTGTCCAGAATAAAAATTCTTTAGCACTAGTTTCCCAGTTGGTTATAGTTCCTAATTCTGAATTAAAATTATCAAATATAAAACCTTGGTCTTTTAGATATTCTCCGTAACCTAGAATAAAATCAACTACTTCCTGTATCGAACGTATTTTTGTTCCGTAAGGAAGAACCAATGTTTCATTTTTGTCCCAATCTTTTCTTAGATACGCATCTCTTCCGCCTATAATAGGTAAAGAAGGCAATGTAGTATAGTATGTTGGATTAAATGTATCTGTAGTTGTATGTAATGTTTTGACTCTATAATATCTGTTATTAAATGCAACTACTTTTCCAGCAGAGTATTGAGAATTGGTAGACCAATTAGTATAACTCTCTGAGATACCGCCAACATTGATTAAAATTCCATTTTTTGAATAGTTGTAATATTTAAAGTAAGGCTGTGTTTTGTTGTATCCTTTAATTACAAATCCATCTGGAAGTTTAGTAATAATAACTCCGCTGTATGTAATTTTCTTTATAGCACTGGAAGTATTAAGAATAATATCATAATCTTCTTGAGGAACAAACACACTTCCTGTAGTTAACGGAGTTTTACTATCTAACAATAACTTAAATTTTTCTTTGCTAGTGAATCCGCCAATTCGGTAAGCCAATCGAATCTGTAAATTTTCTAAATCATAAGAATACTGTTTGTAAGATTTTAAATTATCACTTTGAATATAATCAACAATGAAGTTAATAATGCCGCTAGTCTTCACACTATTAGTACTAGAATAGATACTTGGTAACAAAATATCTGAAGGCTTAATTCTTAACTCAGTATCTTTATAAACAAGTTGGCCTGCTAAATTTTTTACAATTCTAGATCTATCTAATAGTAAACCAAACATCTTAGCAGGATTAGTAAGTAATAATGTTATAATTGTGCTGTAAGGGTAATGGCTACTACGTCTCCAAGCAGACTCAACCGGACTTACATCTCCAAATACGAAATCACCTGCTGTTGAATTTGTTATAACTCCGCTTGCTAATCCAGATTCTAACGGACTAATTAGTTCTCCGTTTTCGTTAACTGGTAAATGTCCTTGCAAATACTGGCGAACATACTTTTTATTTTGTGTAGGCGGAGTTCCTGGTTTTCTAATGATACCATTAGCTAGGTCATCCCACAAAATTAAATTGTTGCTTGTATATGGTGCAGGACCATACACACTTTGCCACCAAGAAGGCTCTTCACTAAATCCTAACATTTCCCAAGGACAAATATTAGGCCTATCTGTGCCTAACATCCATCTATGGACTCCTTTCCAATAACCTGGAATAGGAGTTCTGCCATCAGGTGTGGCCATTTCTCTATAATTGTACGTCCTGCTATCAGTTCGGTCGTAGTTTAATTGTTTTGTGAAATCTTGATCAATTAAATTTGACCAGGTATAAAAGTGCGAAGATAATACCTCATTAAACTCAGATAAATTATACGGAGTTTCTTTATTATAACTTGGTATAAAATCATTTATATCAAATATATCAGGATCGTATGAAATTTTTATGTTGTTATAAATTCGTTTTTCTATTTCTAAAAGCAATTCATCTCTAAAATCGCCGTAAGCTAGAACTTGACTTCCGTCGTGTCCTTGTATCATTAAACGTGGAGTAACTAAACTTGTATCAAGATAAATTTTTGGTTCGTATTTTGGCCACAGACCTAATTTAGTAGGTGTTGGAGGAATAAAACAACCATTAGTGTTTTCAAATTCGTAGATACTGATAGTGTCATCATTAGCTAATTCTGCTGAGATTACAACAAATCCTTGATCATTAAATGTATAATCTTTTCCGTGCAACAATTGATTGCCATTTAAATAAACTAAAACTGCACTGCTTGACAACGAGTTTAAATCAAATGTATTAGTAAGCGGATATGTCTTTATTCTATAATCAAAAACAACTAAATCCGTACGAACACTTCCATTAAATGGAACCATATCACTAAAGTAATAGGGAGATGTTTTTGGTTTGTCTTTTGCAAATTCTTGCAATATTAAATTAACATGTCGTACTGGATCAGAATCAACTCCTAACTTATTAGCAATCGTTATAAAGTTTCTTTTAAACCTAACATAATCTGATTGGCCGGCTTCAATTGCTCGAATAATATTATTATTCTGAGACGTTAGATGGTAAGATGCAATGCTTAATGGTCCGCTGTGTTGTACAAATCTAGTACCGTATGCTGTTATATTACCTAAATCTCGCAAATTGCTTGAGCCAGGAAAAATACCATTAAACGTGTTCTGTATGTTATCGACTATAGAATCTACATGAGAAGATATTTCTCCTAGAGTAAAATCTGCTATGTCGTCATTTAATGGATTATTTTGCAACCCAATTGGCATTTCATAGAAGCCGTTTGAGTTTATTGGCTGAGATGCAAATGCTTTGATTGTAAGTATATCGCTAGTTTTTATATCAGAATTTAAAACAACTTGTTTATAATAACCTTTATTAATAACTGTCCAATGTTGTTTACCTAATCTCAAACCGTTTATATAGATTCTTACTTCTAAATCTTCTAAATCATTTATATTTTCAAAAATGTCAATATCAAAGTTATTAACTTTATTAGAGTCTTTATAAATTCTAATAGCAGGCTGATTATTCACAGCTTTTGATACTTGCCAACCATTAACATAAGTAGTGTCACCAGATGCAAGTGTTTTAAGTAAATAACCTGCATTAATTTTCTTATCAATAATGTATGAAACTTGTTTGTATTGAAATACATCAGATGCGATGTTGAAGTTAAAAACAATATCTCCAATGTTATCAATATTTTTATATGATAAAGAAAATCCTAAACTAGAATCTGTTGATCCAGATCCTATTTTATATGAAAATAATTTAGTACCTACAAACGTTGATCCGTCGTACACAGATTTATCACCAAAGCTGTTTTTGTTAGAATCAAAAATATCAAATAACGGTGCTTGGTTTAGGCTTACTTTTTGTTGTGCTTTATTCCATGTTGTTCCACTGTACCAGTATGATGTTCCTTGATTTTCTACACCTTCTCTGACTAATACCGTATCATATACTAAAGATTCATCTTGCTCAACAAGGTGAATCTGTCGAACACCGTCTAATAGTAAAAATTCAACTTTAAAAATTTTATTTCTAACACGTATATCTGTATCTGCTAAAAATAAGATTCGTTGACCTTGTGCAACTTGAATGCCGTCAATATTATAACCAAGTTGGCCTTCGATCTTTGAAAACACATCAACAGTATATGTGTCAACCAAGTCAACATCAGTAATAGATCTAGTACCAAAATTAAATAGTTTTAAATTTGGTTCAAATTCGATGATAGGACGAATAGCTCTAGCTGTTTGATCAATACTTGCAATTTTGCCGTTGTACCTTGCACTATCCTCAATTACTGTTTTGTGAAACCATCTATTATGTCTACTCCATGGGTTGAAGTCATTACTGCTTCGATTAATAACAATATAATCTTTCTTTCCTGCAAAACTTGTTGAATCACCAAAAGGTAGTGTATCAAACGGATCAGCATCAAATTTAACAGATTCTGCATTTGTATATGCACTAATTAATTCTAAACGAGCTTCTGGTACTAAGTTAATTGATGTGCCCACGCCTTCAACATAGTATTGCCCTGTCTTATAACTTTCAGGAACTACTGTTCCTAAAAAAGATACCTTCATTCCGTTACTCAACGGTGTTCCGTCTGGTAGTGTGAAAGTTTTTTTACCTATCAAATCTGTTGTAAGGTCTAAATATGAATTCTCATCCAACGACAAGATTTCAAACACGCCGCCAAGATCAGCATCGGTTTCACTAACATAATATAATAAGTCTGGACTATTTTGTGGAACAGAAAACTCAATAACACCTTGCTCTACTGCAAATCCTGAAATGTTTGAAACATTATATCTATTAGTTGATCCTGATGTTCTTGCTGTTTTAATAGAAAACGGATTACCTGGACTGTTAATCTCAAAACGATAAGTTTGACCTCTGTAAAGTCTTATGCTTGGATTTTCTGTTAGACCGTTTGGAAAAAATACATAGGTATTATTATCAAGTTCTGCTTTTATTTCTACTTTGTAGGTACTTGTAATATTTTCTTGAAGACCAGAAATTTTAATAACATCGGGTCCGTAAGGAAGCCAATAGTATTGTTGGAAGTTTACAAATTTATCCCAATCAATGTGTGGGTCCCAGCTATAAAACTCTTGACTATTGAGCCTAGCATGATTACTAGTATTTGCACCAAATACTCCTAGCTGATTGATATAGTCTAAATAATCTTTAAAAAATGTTGTATTATCAAGTGTATCTTTAATAATTAAGCCTGGCTCTAATTGATAGTTTTGTCTAGATTCGTCAGATGCTTTGATAAAAATATCGTCGCCGGTTGTTGATTTAGAATTTTTTCTTCCAACATATCCATTTATTTTTTTAACAGTTCCTGGTTGTATTAGTTGATCAACAGTAGCCTGTAAAAATTTCTTGTTAGCGTTAGTTCTAAAATATTTAGGCAGTAATTCTGCACTAGATGTTTTTCCGCCGTTTGGATTTGTATTATCGGCCATTGTTTACTCCGTACGATGAACTTGTTATATTTTGCTGTGAGCTTGTGTTAGATTGTACTGTAGTTCCTGCTACAGATTTTATAGATGATGAAGTAATACCAGAAATAATTTCTATGTCGTCTACAGTTGCACCGTTAACAAACAACTCATCGCTTGCTGATTTTATTTCAAATAAACTTCCAAAACTTAAACCACCCAATCTTGGAACAATTACAAAACTTGAAATGTCTGGAGATAACTGAGACATAACATACGTTGCTAGTTCTGAAAAATAAAACGTATCTCCAAAATCCCAATTTTCTAAAGCAAAAAACTCTTCCATAGATGCAATGATTCTAGTTTTAATATCATTATCTGATACAACTTGATTAGGATTTTTTATTACTTTAAAGCTGGCTTGTAAATCAGGACTCGCTGATGTGCCAAACAATACTTTATAATTTGCAGGATGATAGATTATTTCATCGCTAATACTCTTTATAAGATTTAAATTTGATGCTACTAAATCATACAATTCATTAGAGCTTGGTGGCAATGGTTTATTTGCAATCGAACCCGATAACCATTGTCTGTATGTTGTATCATAACTCTTTGTTAAAAGGTACACATCAATAATATTACTTGCACCTGGGTCTATTCTTGAATCATAATCGGCATTGTGAATGTATTGAAACTTTAACTTATCTCTACCAATATAGACTCTATAGTCTAATGTTGGAACATACGGATCTGCTAATAATGCATTATATTTGACCACAGTGTTTGAATCTACAAAATAAAAATATTGTCCTGTAACTTTTTCTGTAAAATTAACATAATTTTTATTTGCTTTAATTAATACAATTCCTGTACTGTTATCAATATATCGATAGTCTTCTTGCCCTTGACTAATTAGATATTTTTCTTGTACAATATATTTTTTTTGCAGTACGGTTGAAGATGTTTCGGTTATTGTTGGCGGTGCTATGATATTAAGGAATAACTCAGGATTATCAACAACTCCGTTACTATCGGAGTCTGCGAAAGAAACTATTAATTTTTTAGTATCAACATAGCCGTCAACGCCGGTAAATTCAGCTACAATATCCCACGCTTGGTCGTATGTAAACGGCAGAGTAGATTCTGGTTTTCTGTTAACACTCAAAATATTAATTAAATCTTTTACTACAGCATTTGATTTACTATCGTATATCTTATTGCTAGTTTCAAAATAAAATCTTGTTTGGTTATCGCTTTCAAAAATGTATCTTTGACATCTTGAAGTTACTGTATAGTACTCGTTGTCGGTAGTGAATAATAACAACCAACTAGCATCTTGTCTTAGATTAGTTTGGTCTCCTTGTTTACCTAAACTAAAATTATTTTTACTGTCTAAATTCAATTCAAAAACAATAGTCCATACTTGATTAATAGCATCATAGCGCAAACCAAATGGTTTGTTAGCAAATATTAAATCTATCATTGTTGTTATTGTGCTAGAATCAATGACAGTTCTCCACTTAGGAATAATTTGTGTTAAAGACGGATTAACTCCTGCGCCCACAGCACCAGAAGGTACATTAATGTTTAAAGATATTGGGCCAAAACCTGATGATAGCACTCCAGAAGAAGCGGCTGTTCCGTCATCAACTACACTTACAATTTCTGTCCATATTGAAAGCGCGGCGCCGGCACTAGAAGAATCACCATAAACTAGTTCGTTGTTATTATTAGTGTCAAAATACCAACCAGCTGGTGCTGTGAACCTAGCAAGTGCGCCAGCTTTAAAATATTTTAAATCAGTAGATGTGTACGATCCTACTTTATAAATTGTTGTTCCTGATTTTGAAACTAAGTACCCTGAACTAAATCCGGTATCTGTTGTAACATTTTGCCATACAGTATCTAATCCTGATACAAAATTTAAAAATTTATCATAATAAAAATTTCTTAAGTCAATATTTTTAATAATATCAAAAATATCATTTACAATTATACCTTCAATATCAGTTTTATTTTGATAAGAAAATCTAAAAGTATTTTTAAATTCTTCTTTATAAAGTATGCCGTCGTCAGCAAATAAAGTAGTAGAACTATATTTGCCTGTTGGGTCAGATAAATCAAAATATCTGCTTATACCACTACTAGTCCTGTTAAGTGCTTTGATCTTTGCAACCTGTGTGCTGGCCGATAGCGGACTAATATTATAGTCTTCAGCAGTTATCATACGATTTTGAGTATAGTATGTTGCTGGAGCATTTGATTTAATGTCTTCTGTTGGCTCTGCACCTGTTGCATTTGACACGCTACTTGCAAGACTCATAGTAATAGTAAGAGTTTCTTGTTGTCCAACATTTGAAATGTACGGAAAACTTACACTAACATTGCGAATGTCTTGTGTATTGATTGTGTAAGTTAATCCATTGCTTACTCTATAATAAATTCTAAATGTGCCTAGTGGTAAATCACCGAAAGTACCATCGCTAAATTGTAAACTGATTGAATCATTGTTTCTAGTAATGACACTATAAATGTTTCTTATGCTTTTGTTTAAACTATTATAGATAATATTATTAGCTTCAAAATTAGAAACGCTAGTCCACAATTCTTGTTCTAGACCAGTTGAATCGACCTTGTATAGCCAAACATCATCGTTATTAATATTTTGACTGTCAATATCAATTGATTGATTGTTGCTAGGTTGTGTAATAGCAAATGTACCTGAATTTAAAGTACCCTGAACAAACCTCATAAAGAAACCGGATCCTGCAGAGCCTTGGCCTCGGCCGTCATCCCTAAAAATACAACTTACAGGAGTTCCTTGCTTAGGATCTTCTTCGTAAATGTATGTTTTTCCTTTGAATGTTGTACTTACAACTTCAAAGTCCATACTTCTACCTGCAACAATTTTTGTAAATCCAAATGCAGGAACACCGGTTGTATTACTTTGAAACGTATACTGTTCAGTAGGTATACCGTAGATGTTATCGCTTGCAGCTGGTGTACCAAATTGTTGTGTTTTTGGGAGTGCAGCGTTGATTACTTTAATAAACTGGTCGTACCAGCTGGCATTACTTGGATCATTCCAAGTTATAATTTGTCCTGATAAGTTTCTTCCGTTACTGTCTAAAACATTTTCACTTGTACTAATTGTAGTAAATTTTAAAAGGCCGCTGGCAGCAACGTTTCTTTTTGCGTTATAAGAAAGCATACGTGCTAAACGTAGTACACTTTCGCGACGTTCTGCTAGTTCTAAAAAATTATCACGAGCATTTAAATCAACACGGAAAGCTATGCTTTGGCCTAAGAAAGCAATGAGATCGATTAAGGCAAGGTATTCGCTTGATTCAATATAATCGTTATAGTCCTCAGGATAATTCTGACGAATATAGTCAATCATTGTTCTACGTAAATTTTCAAAGTCGTAGCTTTGAAAATCTGCGTTCTTAAAACTTTGATATATTTTCTTCCAATCTTGCGATATTAAAAGTTTGTTTTGTCTAGCTGTAACCGTCATGATTTATCCTATATAACGATATTTATCGAATAAAATTATGTACGTACTTTATCCAATCAGTAACCCGTTATTTTGATCGAACCTTAACTGCATACTTTGTTGTATGTTATAAGGCAAATAAGTTAGTACACATTCAATCTGTATTCCACTTTCATACTGGCTTACTATAACTTGAGAGGCAGATATTCGCGGATCATAGTTGATGATTGTGTTTACGTTTTGTGTAATAATGTCTTTGATTTCGTCTGTTAGGGGCTCAAATAGCAGATCCCATATTATGGTGCCAAATCCTGGATTCATCAAACGTTCGCCCTGTCGTGTATGAAAATGATTTAACAAATCCTGCTGTATCAACTGAAAATCATATAATCCAAAATTTTCTGTATCCTGGCTTACTGTACTGAATCCTTTATATGCTTTTGGAGAAATCAAGTCTCTACGCTGGTTTGGTGTTAAAACAATTTTATCGTATAGTTTTGCGTTTGCGCTCATAATTATTCTCCGGTGTTGTTATTAGGTGATAGCAGTTTGTCAAAGGTATCATTAAAAGTTGAATATTTCTTAAAAGCAGGTGGTATTGTTGAAACAGATCCTGCATCGCGTTGTGTTTTTGCAGGTAAAAATAATCTTGGATCTAAATTTTCATGATGCGGCCAAGGCTCGTGTGTTGGTACTCGATTCAATATTGTTTCATATGTGCCTTCAGCTGCTGATTTAGGCAGTTGATTTTTAGCAAGCGGGGTAGTTTTTATTGCAGATGTAGAACTGTTCATGTAAATCTTACCAGCTGTTTCAACGTGATTTGTTCCGCTGTTAATGTGAGATGTTACTCCACTAGTAATTGTAGTATCTTTTTTTGCTAATGTTTGAATAATATCTCCTTCTACATGTACTGCTAGTCCAGCAATCATGTTAATATTTTTTCCAGCTTCTAAGTTTATATCTCTGTCTGCTCGAATATTCAAATCATTTTCAGTATGAATACTGATACTATCTTCTGCAAAAATATCTATTTTACCGTTACTGGTTAATTCTATCCAAGTTGTACCTTTAGCGTTTCCAATATAAATTAAATCTTCGCTGTTATGTAATAATATTTGATGCCCTGTTCTAGTTCTAATACGAACTAATTCATTGTGAGGTATTTTAGGGTTACCATCTGTTTCAGAATTTTCTGTTCTTGCATATTCTGGAGGACCTTTATCTGCAAATGTTTTACGTAAAAATTTATCATCGCCGTCATCCATGACAAACGTTGATCCGCCAAGTCGACTAGTAGGAATGGTTATAGGATCATCCTCTGGTCCGGCAAAACCAGATGGGCCAGTTTTATCAACTGGTCCTGGAGTACTAATACCAAACACCATGCTTGGAACTTCTCGTCTTGCACTTGAGGTTGTTATTCCTCGTACATCGTCTTTTATAAGCCCTTGGGTAGCTAATGCTGTTGCGATTGGATGTTGTGCTTTTTTAATTTTTGTAAAGTCTGGTTGATTTCCAGAATTTATTTTTTTATTAAATTCTGCAACCGGTACTCGATCAGCATCAACTGTTTTTGTATCTTCAACTACTTTTTGTGTTGCAGCTAATCCTGGCAACATAAAGTTCATGCCTTGGTCTGGTACACATCCTATCCAATAACCATACTTTGGATCGCCTTGTACAAATATTACAATTACAGTTGTACCTATGTCAGGCGGTATAGCCCACATGCCGTAACTTTTTTGTGTATTATCGTAATCGTCGTTTTGCGATGTTGTACTTTCAGGTGTTACTCCGTAAAACGGACTCATGTATTTGGCAGGGTATGTCTGCCCTTTAGCTATAGCGTTACCTACTGGTCTATGTAATCTAACATCAAGAATGCCCATGTATGTTATATCTAAATGACCAACTACTTCAGCAAGATATATGCCCGCTGGCACTGGCGGTTCTTGATCTGTAATTGTCTCTACGTAATTTGGTCCACTCATATTAGATTCTCACTTTGTTTATTTTTTAGCCGGGGCTTCTGATGGAGTGCTAGTATTAAGAGCGTTTTGTCCAGTGCCTTGTTTTTTCAATTCTTGGCCGTTGCGTCTGTAACCTTTAAGTGTTTGACTAAATTGTCCTCCTCTAAAATTACTTGTAACTTGATTAACACAATATAAACCTGTAAAACCAACTGCTGGTCCAGAACTTGCTTTTGATGTCATGTCTTGATGATTTGCACTTTTAAAATCATACATGCCTGTAGTTTGATTAATGTCAATAGGGCTTCTAAAATTCACTATAACGTCAACTTGACTTGTTTGCCAGTTGACAGAACCGTCTTTATGAAGATCTTTTACTCCTTGTACAGGCGGTGCATTATAATTGCCCATACCGCTTTGTGCAATCCAATAAGGATCTCCCAAGATTTCTAATTCTAATATTGTCATATCATAGGGATTAGTGATAGCATCGTGAAATGTTCTACCAATGCGTTGTGTTTGTGTATCTTGACCGCCGCTACCTTTGCCTTCAAGTTTAGAACCTGTTCCTGAATAATTTTGTATAGCTGTTTGAGATCCAGGAATAGTTGCAGGCTGACTACCCGACGGGCCTGCATCGAGGTTTTGATTATTTGATTTTGGGGCAGTTGCTGCGGCGCCTTCTGTTTTTCGAGCGATGTCTGTTGAATTTCTATTGCTGTCGCCTGCTAATACGTTTGCAAACCCTACACTAAAATCAATATTAAATTTTAAAATTTCAGTATTTTTTCCTGTAAAAATATAATCATATCGTTTTACTGCCCTAGCTTTAAGCTGATCAAATCCTGGCATTTTAACTCCTGGGCCTGCTACTTTACTCAAATGCACTCTATACGGTAAAACTCTATAGACAAATATTTTTGGAGTTGTTCCTGTTAATGCTTGATTCTCCTTTGAAGGGATGTAGTATACCTGAGTATCAACTCTCCACCATGTTATCATACCTTCTGAGTCGGCTGCATTTGCTGCAAGTGCTTTTTCTGCATAAGAACTAGTTAACAGAATCTGATTTATAACAGTTGGTATGTCCATACTTTGTGTAAATTTAAAAGATCCTGTTGCTGCATCTGCTACTAACTTTCCTCGTAACCATGTTTTTGTTACTGGATCCCATGTATCTGCTTGATTACCCGGTGGAGCATCAGCACTCCTTGTCTGACTAAACCCCATAGTAGTTGATCCTAACTCGTTAACTGACGATTGAGATTGTTGTAGTGTGTTAACGTTAACTCCAAGTTTTTCAAGTATTTGAGAAGAATCTTTGGTAATTTGAGGATTAATATAGGCTTTATTTGTTTTACTTTCGCCAGAACCGCCTGAAGGTTTAATTGGAGGGCCTGATAAGGTTTCCTCTTTAGGAAATACTATTACTACTTGATCTGCAACAGCAACATCTTTATTCTTAACGTATTCTTGTAATTTATTGTTAACAACAGTTTGTAAACTTTGTTCTCCAGTTTGTAAGACTTCTTGAACTGTTTTTCCTTTAATAACAGTATCCGTTCTTAAATTTGCTATTTCTGTTGTAAGAGCCTGGCCTTGAGTAGCATAACCATTCATTAAGTACTTGGTTCCTTGCTCGGTTGATGTCATATTTGCCGTTGTTAATTTGATAGGAATATGACGTGTTGCAAAAGGAACTTTTTTAATTCCTCCATTTTCAGTATTACCTCTAAATTCAATTGATAGCAAATAAGGAGCTTGTCGCCAATTATCAAATCCAGCAGCCTTGGCTGCTTCTTGCAAGGCTAGAAAAAACAAACCTATGCTATAGGGTTCAAACACATCAAACTGCACAGTTGAAACATTAGTTGTTTTAGCAGATTGCATTCCTATAATAGAATCAAAAGTTAAATTGTTTATAAAAAAATCTTGTTTGCCGTAAGTTGTTTGTATTCTATTATTTGGCTCTGCTCCTGCGGTTTTACAAATTATTGGCAAAACTTTACCTGCTTTGTAAGTAGTGTCTGGCGAATTAAGTTCGCTCGTAGTCAAAGGATGCAATGCTATTACATAAGTGTAACTGGCATAGTTAGATAAAATATTTGGTGCGGGCAATTGAAGATTGCCTGGAATTGATCCAAAGCTAGATCCAAGTGTGGAAGCTGTGTTTAATAAGTTAGTAGTTGCGCCTACAATATCGACCATATTAAACTCCTAGTACTGTTCGCAAACTACTTCCTTTAGGAATATAGATTTTAGTGCCCGGGACAAAATCAAATATTGGATCTTCTAGTACATCCATATTACGTTGCATGAACACCCACCACAAACCTGCTTCGCCATATAAGTCAAACGCTAACAAATCAGGTCTATACATATATTGACTTTCAATTGTATATAAAAAGTCATCAGGCTCTGCACTAACTGGTCTAATAGTTAAAATGTCAAGATAATCATTTTGACTTTCTGTTTCGTACCAAGGACTTAAAATAGAATAAGATGCCATAATTAGATATATCCAAATGGGTTGTTTAAATATGAGCCTGTTACAAATCTGTCTAGGCTAAACTTACGTACACTTTGACGACTGTACATTGGAAGTAGTGTCAGTTGGAACGTACTCTTTGTCGGGACATGTGCCTGGCCGCCGCTTGTCGATCCTCCAACACCAAATGTTCCTAATAACCCTGCTACTTGTCCTATACCACCTGCAATAGCACTTACATCGCCCATAAGACTTGCACTAATTCCTGGAATGTTGCCGCCTAACGTATCAGCAAGTCCACTAATATTGTCAGCAAAACCTGCAATATTACCTGCAGCACTACCAACAACATTACAAGCAATGTAATCACAATCGTTAGGTAAAGTACAGTTAAAACTTGTTACAGCCACAGGAACATTTTTAAAAACATAGTTGCCATAGCCATTTAAAAATACAATAGGCGGAGGATTTCCCGCTTTTGGATCAAATCCTGAGAACATTTTTGCAACGGAACGTAAATAATGCACCGCTGCAATCCAATATAATGCTTGTCCTGGGTCTTCTACTGCCATTGGTGCGGTTATTTCAATAGTGCCTGGATTACTATTTTTAAAAGAATTAAATGGAAAATTGTTGTGTACCACTGCTTCTGCAGAATATGTTGCGCCAGATTTAATTGAAATAGTAGGAGTAAATGGAAATACTAACCCACCGGCTTCTTTTAACGGTTTTAATACAGGGCTAGATCGAAAACTAGACCAATTTGGGAGACTTAGTCTGACACGCCAATCATTAGCATTATCATCACCACCAAAAGCAGAAATAGCACTCACTAAATCTCCTATGGCTTCACCGCCGGCTGGTAGGTTTACGCTTCGGATGGCCGCACCAATGCCGCCGACTCCACTAGCTACAGAGCTAAAATTTGAAAGGGCGGCACTAAGATTTTTTGCTGTATCAACTGCTTGTGTGGCAGCACCAAATACTGCCGCGCCAGCAGCGACTTTTGATGTAAGATTACTTCCAGGGGTAAACGCCATGATATTTTCCTTATTTGGTAAAGTATTTATTTGACTTTATAATGTGCATATATTATAATTAACAATCCGGAGACATGAATTAATGACAATTACAACACCAAAGGTAAACTACTTAAACAACAAGGACATGTTAGCAGAAATACACAAAAGCAAAAGTTCCTACTGTAGCTTTACCAAACCAGAATATCATCAATACGATTTAATCCTGCCTAGTTTAGACAAAATAAACATACGAACTATAGCCGAAGCCAAAAGAAACAAGGCCAAGCGACTAGGAGATCAAGAATATGCAGCAAGAAGAGCTGCGGGCGAAAAAATTAAACTAGCAGACTGTGCAGTTGACTATAAAAAAATAGCAAAAACTGATTTAATTTTTAGAATTATGACGTTCGATCATATTCCTTTAAATTCTACTCGTAAAAAAAATCCTAAAAGTCTTGCAGATCACAGAGACAAAGTTAATTTTCCTCCGTTCCAGCATTGGAAATTTAATGACGATGACGAGTTAGAATGTGTTGGAAAAAGCCACTGGAAAGGTGGCGTTAAAACTGGCAAGTTTGACAAAGATGCAGGACAAATTACAAACACTCTTGCCCGCATGATGATTAAACTGTGCGAGCGTTATGCTACTCGAGGTAACGTTCGTGGCTATACATACAATGATGAAATGAAGGGGCAAGCAATATTGCAACTTACACAAATAGGACTACAATTCGATGAAAGCAAATCTGATAATCCTTTTGCTTACTTTACTGCTGCTGTTACTAATTCATTCGTTAGAGTTATCAACGTTGAAAAACGTAATCAAAACATTCGAGACGACATTCTTGAAATGAATGGCATGAACCCTTCTTATTCTAGAACAGGACAAGGAGAACACGAAGCCGCACTTAAACGCCATGCAGAGGACACAAACAATGACACAACTGTTTAAAAAAGTTGCCTGTTTTACAGACATACATTTTGGATTAAAAAGTAACAGTCAAGTTCACAACCAAGACTGTGAAGATTTTGTAGATTGGTATATTACTAAAGCAAAGGAGGAAGGCTGTGATACTGGAATATTTATGGGGGACTGGCATCACAATCGCAATAGTCTTAACATCACTACTATGGACTATAGCCTTAGGGCCTTGGAAAAGTTGGGTCAAGCCTTTGATAACTTTTACTTCTTTCCTGGCAATCACGATTTATATTACAAAGATAAGCGGGATATTCATTCCGTCGAGTTTGGCAAGTATATTCCTGGGATTACTATTGTTCACGAGCCTATTACTACTGGCGACGTCACTATGTGCCCGTGGTTGGTCGGAGACGAATGGAAGGCAATAGGCAAAAAGAAAGCAAAATATATCTTTGGTCATTTTGAATTGCCGCATTTTTATATGAATGCCATGGTTCAAATGCCGGATCATGGTGAAATACAGCTAGATGCATTTGAAGGATACGAGCTAGGATTTAGCGGACACTTTCATAAGCGTCAAAGCAAAGGAAATATGCACTATATTGGCAATGCTTTCCCTCACAACTATGCAGATGCATGGGATGACGACCGAGGAATGATGATATTAGAATGGGGCAAACAACCAACATATCATACTTGGGATAAACAACCAACGTTCCGAACAGTAAAATTAAGTCAGCTTATTGATGAAGCCGACACTTTAATTAAACCTAAGCAACATTTACGTGTTACATTGGACATTGACATTAGTTATGAAGAAGCTAGTTTTATTAAAGAAAACTTCATGGCCAATTATGATATCCGTGAGCTTACATTGATTACAGAAAAGAAACAAGTTGAAATCAACACTGATATCGATGTACAGAGTTTTGAATCAGTTGACCAGATAGTGTCCAGTCAGCTTGTGAATATTGAAAGTGACACGTATAATAAGAATACGCTACTGGCGATTTATAATAGTCTATGATAAAAATAAAAGAACTTACAGTCAAAAACTTCATGAGTGTGGGTAATCAAACCCAAGCTGTAGATTTTGGCAAGCAACAACTGACACTTGTTCTAGGTGAAAACTTAGATATGGGCGGAGATGACAGTGGTAGTCGTAACGGTACAGGTAAAACCACCATTGTTAATGCGCTGTCGTATGCATTATTTGGCACTGCCCTTACAAACATTAAGAAAGACAATCTAATTAACAAGATCAACAACAAAAACATGTTAGTTACGTTGGCTTTTGAAAAAGACGGAATGACGTATCGTATTGAACGTGGACGCAAACCTAACATACTACAGTTCTACGTTAATGATGTTGAGCAAGAAACAGAAGAAACAGATGATGCTCAAGGTGACATGCGAGAAACACAAAAGGATCTAGATGAATTGTTAGGCATGAGTCACGACATGTTTAAACATATCCTTGCTCTCAACACTTACACCGAACCGTTTCTTAGTATGCGGGCCAATGACCAGCGAGCTATTATTGAACAGTTACTAGGTATTACTATATTAAGTGAAAAAGCAGAAGCCCTTAAAGAGTTAATTCGTACTACTAAAGACAGTATAGTTCAAGAAAATGCTCAAATTGAAGCTACCAAGAGATCAAACGAAGGAATTCAAAAGTCAATTGACAGTTTAATTACAAAACAGACTGCCTGGAATACGCAAAGGGACAACGATCTTGAAAAGATCGGACGAGCGATTATAGAACTAGAGAGCGTAGATATAGAAGCTGAGCTTGCGAAGCACAGCGAGCTGAAAGTTTTTGAAGAAAAGACAGCGAAGCTGCGCTCGCTGAATAAAGAACGTGCTACGTTAGATAGCGCGATAGCGCAAGCAGAGCGAAGCGTCACGAAGTACGACAGCGAGCTCGCCAAGTTGGCTAACAAGACCTGTCACGCATGTGAACAACAGCTACATGACCACAAGCACGAAGAGTTGACCACTCGGGCCCGAGAAAATTTAAGCGAAGCTGAAAAATATTTTTCTAAAGTACAGGCAGACTTGGCCAAAATACAAGCAGAAATTGACGCTATTGGCGAAGTAGCTGCCAAGCCCAATACCTATTATGACACAGTTGAACAGGCGCTCAAACATCAAAACAATCTAAAGACTCTAGAAACACAGCTGACAGTACGTGCAGGCGAGCAAGATCCTTATCAAGAACAAATTGAAGAACTTATGAACACAGCTCTAGTTGAAATAACTTGGGATCGTGTTAACGAACTTACCAGTCTAAAGGATCATCAGGAGTTTTTACTTAAACTCTTGACCAGTAAAGACAGTTTTATACGCAAAAAGATCATTGATCAGAACCTAGCTTATCTCAATAATAGACTAACCTACTATCTAGATCGCATGGGCTTGCCACATACCGTGACATTCCAAAACGATTTAAACGTTGAAATTACACAGCTAGGGCAAGACTTGGATTTTGATAACCTAAGTCGAGGTGAGCGTAATAGACTTATACTGGGCTTGTCCTGGGCCTTCCGTGATGTGTGGGAAAGTCTGTATCAAAACATCAACTTGTTGTTTGTTGACGAACTTATTGACAACGGATTGGATGCGTCAGGCGTTGAATCGGCTCTTGCTGTACTTAAGAAAATGGCACGTGAACGTAGTAAAAACATTTTCCTAATATCGCACAAGGATGAACTGATTGGTCGTGTTAACAATGTACTCAAAGTTGTTAAAGAAAATGGCTTTACCAGCTATGCCAACGACGTGGAGATCACTGACTGATGAGCAAAAAGGTAGATCCTGTTGACTATCAAGACGAAGAGCTACATGCGGAACTGTTAAAGCTGTTTCGCGTGTACTTTGAAGCCAACCAAAAGTGGATCAACAAGGCTACCAAGCAGAGTTCAATTGAGCTGCGTCAAGTACTCAGCGAAATACGCAAACTCTGCATAGCTCGCAGGGAAGTTGTACGTGCTTGGGCAGTGACCAAGGAAGCACAGTTAGAACAGAGAAAAAAAGCAAGAAAGGCTCAAGATTAAAGGCACTCGTGACCAAAGACCGCTACATAGTTAATGCTTTGGACATATCAAAATCAACTAGTAGAAGCAATACCTGAAGGCTATATTGGGTTCGTTTATCTTATTACCAATACTACTACCGGACAAAAATACATAGGCAAGAAACTAGCACAGTTTAAAAAGACAAAACCTCCACTCAAAGGCAAGAAACTTAAAAGACGCAGCACAGTAGAAAGCGATTGGCGCGACTATTGGGGCTCTTCTGATAGGCTCAACGCAGATGTCCAAGCACTAGGTCCGGAAAAATTCACAAGACAAATACTTTATCTTTGCAAAAGCAAGGCAGAAATGTCATATCTAGAGGCACGTGAGCAGTTTGAACGCAGAGTTTTAGAGTCTGACGACTATTATAATGGCATTATAAACGTCAGAGTAGGCGGAAGTCCTGTACTAAGACAGCGTTTATTAGAACAATCTAAGGCAAAATAACGCGGTTTTTGGCTAGCGCAGGCCTAATTTCATGCGCTCTATACCTGGTCTTCGTGTACGCAGGGACGGAATTCCACGCCGCAGTGGTACTCAACTACTACCCGTTTATGGATGAAGATCGCTTAAAACCTGCGATTTAGTTGTTTGAAAAGGATATCTAAAGGTAAAAAGAGGGAGAAAAACCCACGGCTATGCGTATGTTAGCGTATGCGCTTAGACCCGCCGTTGTATAAAGACTCAGCTCGTGGTACCGGACAACCGCCACTGTAATGCTGTAACGCTAGTGTGACACGTTCAACTCAGATAATGTCAAACATTCTTTGCCCTGTGCGGGCAAAGTGTGACTGAACAATCTAGATAATATCGTAACGCTTCGCGTTTTAGATTCAATATAAAAATAAAGAAAAGTTCGAGCGCAAGCGAAGAACAGATGAACGTAGTTCATCTTCAAAAGGTAATAAATATCATATCACGAGAATTATATGAAAATCTACGACATCATTACAGAAGAATCACAGCCGTTAACAGAAATGCGATTTGTAGTCACAACTGCTATTGACTATGCTATCACTAAAGGTGTAGGAGCAATTGAGCGAGTTTTAACTTGGCTTGCAGGGCGTGTTGCCAGTAAACCAAAAGCTGCTGATGAACTAGCTGAAGCATGGGTTTATCTTGCTGAGAAAAGTGGCATGTCTGTTGAAGAAGCCATTGTAGTTGGTTCTAGAAGTGCCAAAGACAAAGTAAGCGATGATGTCATTAGATTAGCCAGTGAAAAAGCCAGGGTATTAGGTGAAAAACTCAACGATACCATGTGGCGTAAACTCAAAGACCCCAACAGCGCATTTAACTTTTGGTATGGTCTTGGTATGAAGAAAGTTAATCAAGCACTCATAGCTTATGGTATTCTTGAACCAGTTTCAGAATGTATTTGGGAAATCAGCAAACTTTACAAAATGCGAGCTGAAGGACATCCTGAACTACAAGACATCAACAAACTGTCTTGGGGAGTGCAGTGGCACATTGATCAGTGTGTTAAGCAGGTTGCAAGTTTGTTGGCAGCTAATTTGTTATTTGGTCAGTTGGTCAAAAAATGGGTACCTGGAACAATATCAATACTGTGGCCACTTAACAAATTGTTTGCCGCATTGGATCCACTTTACAAAACAGCCACACCTGCAGCACTTGCACTTTTTAAAGGCTATATGATGAGCGATGCTGGAAGAGAAGCAGTTGCAAAATTTCTAGTTGGTGAACTTATGGTTCCTGGAACTGACTGGAAAGTGCCTGGAGGAAAACTGTGGCAAAATGTTATTGATACACTGAGCGGACTAGCCAAAACAGGTTACGATCATGTGCTTGATGCAACTGGACACAGTAATCTAACTAAGCCATTGCCTACACCAGATGATAAAAAATCAGATGCTGAAAAAAATAAAACTGGTGTATATGCTCCTTTTAAACACGATGCAGCAACAGGTGCTGTATTAAAGTAACGGCATATTAGTTTCTTTGCTGAGTTCAACGTTTTCTTTAACTACAGCATACATAGTACTGCGATCATCGTGACTGTATTGATGTAGTAGTTGGTCTACTGTAACACCGCCTCGCATGTACCAACTAAGTCTTACTAGTTCAGTTTTAAAATCTTTAATTTCTTTTTCTAGCCTAACTAGATGTTCTTGAATTTGAGAGGCGTTTAATCCAATTAGGCTTTGTCGAAAAAATTTGACTGATCTAGTTCAATGTTTACTTGATCCTCGTTACCACATGCGTCACATTTAACAGTTTGTGCTGGAGGAATCCAACGTTTTCTATTGGCTTCTACATGATCTCTAATTTGTTCAACTACGGCCAGGTCAACGTTTTCAACCCATTCACTGATAAATTCTTTTTGTGTAACTACTTGAGTACCGGTATCAATACTTTCAATTCCAGCTTTGAAAATGTCGTTTCTCAACTGAGATAGTTCTTCAAAAACTTCTTTGTTTGCTTGACTTTGAGATTCAACATCGGGTAAATTTTGAATTTGATATATTTTTTGTTGTATATTAAAATTTCTTAGACCAAAATCTGTACTTTGTCTGTAGTTTAATGGTCGTATAATAACACTTAAATTGTCTAATACTATGCGATTATCATATTCACATGTCGCATAATGATCAATAAATCTTGTAAGATCTAGTACATAATCATGTTCTGTTCCGCACTTACTACACTTGTGACCTATAGTAAGTTCGTTACCAAATGTTGCTATTCGTATAGCAGACAACAACATATCTAGATCAACAAGACTGGTTTCCCAAGGATTACTAATACTAGGACAACAGCTGGAAATTACTCTTGCTGTACTTTCGCCTGCCAGTAGTGCATCTGGTGTTTTAAACATGATTTCATCCATGCCAGTCATGCCAAACACAGGCAGTCTAGTTGGATCACCTTGAATAACTCCAGGTGTGTAGTAGACTCCTTGACTTGGAAGACTTATATAGATTTTAGGCTGTCTAAAATACTGCTGCAAGGGATTATTTGCCATTTTTAACTCCAGATAAATATTATACGTATTGTATTTATATACGCACTTTTTGGTGGAAAAATAATGGCAGGATTAGAAGATAAAGTTGATCGGTTAGCTAATGCACTTGAACGTATGTTGGATCAAGGCAGATTCTCTGGTGGTAATACCGGCGGAACTGGAGGCGACGCCGGAGGCAAAAACACTCTGCAAACTTGGAATACTGGACTTACAAATGCAATTTCAAGCACTGGAAATCTTGTCCGCGGCCAAGGAAATTTAATTGGCGTAATTGACGATGTAGGTAAAGTTTTTAGTTTTTTAGGACCAGTTAGTACAGTATTATCAAATGTGTTTAAAGGTGTTGCTTCAGAAGCAATCACTATGAACAAAAACATGATGGATTCTGCTAAGTTTGGTATAAACTTTAATCAGAATCTTGGACAGTATGCAGCTGAATTAGGCAAAGCAGGTATTGGTCAGGAACAATGGACTAAACTACTTCAAACTAATGGCAAATATATTGCTGGAAGTGCAGAAACTGCCCAAGCAGGTGCTGTGGCTTTTCTTAAAGCAAGCCAGGCATTGATGGAATCCCCTGATGTAATACGACTACGTTTATCAGGTATTGATTTTTCAGAATTTCAAGACCAGTTGTTGATCAACACAGATCTTTTAAAATACAATAATATTCAAGATTTAACAACACAAAGATTATTGCGCGAATCAGTAGTACAAGTAACTACAGAAATTGACAACATGGCCAGAATTACCGGTAAGAGTCGTCAAGAAGTTCAAAAGAGTCTTGATCAAACAATGCAAAGCAATGTTATTCAGATAGCTAAAATGTCTATGGATGCTGAAGAACTCCTTGCTTATGAAAAGTCTGCTGTAACAATTAATCAGTATGGTAAAGGTGTTGCAGAACTATTTGCTGAATTGTCAGCAAACAGAGGAGATACTGTAAGTAAAGAAAGCAACGAAGCATTTGCAGCTTTAGAATCATTTGCACCTCTAGCAGCTCAAGCACTTAGACAAGCATCAGCGGAAACAGACGATGTAAGAAGAGCACAGTTAGTAAAAGAATTTGAATTTAGAATGGCTCAAGCAAATGCTGACAAAGACAATATGGCACAATTCAAGCAATTTGCAACTAGTCAAAATCCTGTAATGCGTCAATTAGTAAACACTCTTGTGCAGGCACAACCTCTTATGTCAGCAGGCGTACAAGCTATCAGATATGCTAAAGAAGGACAAACTCTTGAAGGCTTTACTGCTCAGCGAGATAGAATACTAGAAGAAAATGCACGCCAACGAAGGGCAACGCTAGACGGTTCTAGACCAGAAAATCAAACTAGTGTTGCAATACTTGCTGCTGAAGCAGGAGTAAAAACAATCTCAGCAGGTCTAGCTATGGGTCTAGAAAAAATGATCAATAGTTCCAACGAAGAGATTAGAAAACTTGGTATTGACTATAAAAAGGCGTTTGAAGTTGGAGCAATTACTCCTGCTGAGCTTGAAAAGAAATTAAAAGATGCAATAGGATATAGAGGTGAAAACACCAACGACCGTACTAACGCACCACAAGGAATAGAGTTCAAATGGAACAGCAGTAATCCTCCGTTGCCTATTACAGGAACGGTTAGAATTGATCCAACTAGTCCTGTGACTAGACAAGCATTTGGATCTAAAGATACTTTTGGTGACTGGTTTGGTGGACCAAATAATTTATTATCATTTATGAACGAAAGAGGTCCAGAGGCAGTAGTTCCAAAAGAAAAAATTGGAGAATTTATCAGCGACATGGTAGCACAAAGTCCAGGACTACTTAACGGACTACAGGCTAATTTGCGAAATAGTATTGCAGAAACTAATCCGGCCTCGGCGGTACAGCGAGTTATAGAACAGTTAACAACGTCGTTTAATATTCCATCAACAGTAAGTCCATCTAGTGCTGGTACTGCAATCAACGGATCTATAGTTGAAACTAAAACCACTTCCGACCTTCTTGTAGCTATCGAAACGTTAAATAATAAGATGGATAAACTTATAACCGCGGTTGAAGACGGTTCAAATGCAAATGTCAAAGCTGTGAAAAGCAGAGGCAATTTAATTGCCTAAGGATACCAAATGAGTTGGAAAAAATATTTTACACCAGTACCTACAAGCACAGGATCAAGTCTGAGTCCAATTAACGGGTCCACACAATCTAAAGCAGGTCCAGCTCGTACCAACTATAGTAGTTTTTTACCTGATGTATATACAGGAAGTCCAAATCGTATTGAAAGATACCAACAATATGAAGTTATGGACAGCGATCCTGAAGTAAATGCAGCCTTAGACATTCTAGCAGAATTTACAACACAAAAGCTAAAAGACGGCAAAACACCTTTTTTAGCCACTTGGCGTCACAAAGCAACCAACAGCGAAGTTAGAATACTTTCAGAATATCTACAACAATGGTGTCGACTAAACAAATTTGACACACGTATATTCCGCATAATGCGTAATACATTCAAATATGGAGACGCATTCTTTATTCGAGATCCAGAAACACAAAAATGGCACTATGTAGATCCAAGTAAAATTACAAAAATTATTGTAAACGAAAGTGAAGGTAAGAAGCCAGAACAGTACGTAATTAAGGATCTTGCTCCTAATTTTATGGATCTAGTAGTAACACAAATTACACCAAACATCAATCCAAGACAAGGCACAGGCGGTATGGGCGGTAGTGCAGGCTTTCCTGGCGGGTCTCAGCAAAAAGGTACAACAAGTCCATATGCAGGCATGAATGGTAGCCGTTTTGGAACTACTGAAACTGAATACACAATTGGTGCTGAACATGTTGTACATCTAAGCCTAAGCGAAGGTTTGGATAATAACTATCCATTTGGTAACAGCTTATTAGAGAATATTTTTAAAACTTACAAGCAGAAAGAATTGCTTGAAGATGCGATCTTAATCTATCGCATACAACGTGCTCCAGAGCGTAGAGTATTTCACATTGATGTGGGTAACATGCCAAGTCACATGGCAATGGCCTTTGTTGAAAGAGTAAAAAATGAAATTCATCAGCGCCGTATTCCTAGCCAAACTGGTGGCGGTCAAAATGTTATTGATTCAGCATATAATCCATTGTCAATTAATGAAGATTACTTCTTCCCACAGACAGCAGAAGGACGTGGATCTAAAGTAGACACCCTTCCAGGCGGTACAAACCTAGGCGAAATTGATGATTTAAAGTACTTTACAAATAAATTATTCCGCGGGTTAAGAATTCCAAGTAGCTATCTGCCAACAGGTGCAGACGATAGCCAAGCATCATATAATGACGGCCGCGTTGGCACAGCATACATTCAAGAACTGCGTTTTAACAAGTATTGTGAACGTTTACAAAGCCTATTAACTGCTGTTTTTGATGAAGAATTTAAACTTTACATGCACGGTAAAGGCGTTAACATTGACGCAAATCTATTTGAATTAAAGTTCAATCCTCCGTTAAACTTTGCAAGTAGTCGTCAGGCTGCTATGGATACAGAACGTATTAATTCATTTAATACTATTCAAACAATGCCATTTATCAGCAAGCGATTTGCATTAAAACGTTTCCTAGGACTAACAGAAGAAGAAATTGCAGATAACGAACGTATGTGGGGCGAAGAACAAGGAAAAGGTCAGCCAACAATGACTGATTCTGCAGGTGAATTACGTAGTGCAGGACTAAGTGCAGCAGGCATTGAAGGCGATTTAGGAGCCGCAGCTGACTTATCAGGCCCTGCAGATATGGAAGGCGACATGGCTGCAGAAGCTCCAGCAGGCCCAACTCCAGTGGCTGGAGCACCTACTGCGCCACCAACTGCATAAATATTAATATGATATTACGCGAACTTTTCTATATTGATCCTGATACACGCCGTCAAGCAAATGACTTACGTTATGACGCTGATCGTGATACAGCCACCTTACATAGAGACGACACTCGCAAAACACGTTTGACGCTACGTCAAATTAACGAATTACGCAAATCAAGTGAAGCACATATTTTAGAGCAGGAGCGTGAACTGGAATTTATTAATAGCATGTATATGATACCAGCACAACCTGCAGCATAAATATTTCGTTAAAAACTGTCAAAACTGACTGTTTTTGAGGTATATTCACACCGTTTTTAACTTAATGTGTAAATATAATACAGCCTTGTCATCAAATCACAGGAGAATACAACATGACTGACCGCAATCAATTTGAAGCCATGCTTGAGGCTTTGATCAATGAAGATCAAGAACAAGCCAAAGAAATTTTTCACAATATCGTAGTAGCAAAATCACGCGAAATCTACGAAGAATTGCTATCTGAAGACTTTGATTTAGAAGAAGCTAACAAAGACGACGATGATGGCGAAGAAGACAAGAAAGAAAAGAATAAAAAAGAAGACGACGACCTTGACGAAGCCTTTGGTGAAGAAGAGGAAGAAAGCGAAGAAGAGCCAGAGGAAGAAGAAGACGATGTAGGCGGTGACGCATCAGACGACATGATTGGCGACATCGAAGACGATGGCGAAGAAGACGATAGCGAAGACCTATCAGACGAAGAACAAACCGATCGTATCCTTGACTTAGAAGATGCTTTAGAAGAATTAAAAGCAGAATTTGAACAGCTAATGGCTGGTGAGCAAGGTGAAGAGCCAGCAATGGGCGATGAAATGTCCACAGAACCAGAATTAGAAATGGGCGGAATGGACGGAATGGACGCAATGGGCGCACCAGAAGAAGGTGACGAACTACAACGTTTCATGGAATATGTTGACAAAGTAGCACTTCCAAAGCACGGTGACAACGGTGCTAACACCAAGTCAATCGTAGCTGGCAAAAACGATATGGGCGGTACAACTGCTAATATCGCTAAAGGCGGCGAAGCTAAAGGCGAAGGCACAAAAGGTGGCTTATTAAACCCAGCAGCAAAAGTTGATGATGCAGGTAACATCAACAAACCAGGTGGTAACGCAGGTAAGACAGCGTTCAAGAAGAAAGAACCTGGTCATGGTGCTGAGAAGAAAGGCTCTGGCGACACCGCTCCAGATAAGAAAAGTCTTATCGGTAGCAGATAATTTAAACAGAGACTACTAAAATATGTCTTTATACCTCCGAGAGAATCTCAGTTTCAACGAAGCAAAAATGATCGTTGAGTCTGATGACAAAGATGGGAAAAACTTGTATATGTCTGGGATTTGCATCCAAGGCGGTATACGTAACGCTAACCAGCGTGTTTACCCTGTGAATGAGATTGGCAAGGCTGTCAAAACCCTAAACGATCAGATTCAAAACGGTTATTCAGTTCTCGGGGAAGTGGATCATCCCGATGATCTAAAAATTAACCTGGACCGTGTCAGTCACATGATAGTAAACATGTGGATGGACGGTCCAAATGGTTACGGGAAGTTGAAAATACTTCCTACCCCAATGGGACAACTAATTCGTACAATGCTGGAAAGCGGAGTAAAGTTAGGTGTCAGTTCACGCGGATCCGGAAACGTCAAGGATGACGGCTCCGGTGAAGTTTCAGATTTTGAGATTATCACAGTAGATATGGTAGCTCAACCTAGTGCTCCTGGAGCATACCCAACACCAATTTATGAACACCTGATGAACAGTCGCGGTGGTTTTAATGCCTTGCGTATAGCGCAAGAGGTCAAAGGTGATCCAAAAGCACAACAATATCTCAAAGAGAGCTTATTAGGAATAATAAGCAGACTCCAATAACAAGGAGAATCACATGTTGGATGCACTAAAAACACTATTTGAAAACAATGTGATTTCTGAAGAGATCAAAGCATCAATTGAAGCTGCATGGGACGCGAGGATCACAGAGAATCGCGAACAAGTAGCTCAAGAACTACGCGAAGAATTTGCTCAGAAATATGAGCATGACAAGCAAACTATGATTGAAGCAGTTGATCGTATGATCACTGACCAACTATCACAAGAGCTTGTTGAATTTGCCGATGACCGTAAGCAATTAGCTGAAATGAAAGTCAAGTATGCTCAGAAAATGAAGAAAGATGCCGCACTAATGAAGGAATTCGTTAGTCGTCAACTAGCTTCAGAAGTTAAAGAGCTACATGAAGATCAAGTGTTAATGGCTAACAAATTTGGTAAATTAGAACAATTCGTAGTAGAGGCTTTGGCAGAAGAAATCGCCGAGTTTTACAAAGATAAACAGGACCTAGCAGAAACTAAAGTACGCTTGGTTCGTGAAGGTCGTGAACAACTTGCGAAGGTAAAACAACAATTTGTAGAGCGTGCAGCTAAGATGGTTGAAGGTGTTGTAACACAAGGTCTAAAGACTGAAATTACATCACTAAAAGAAGACATCGAAGCAGCTCGTCGTGCAGATTTTGGACGTAAACTATTTGAAGCATTTGCTCAAGAATATCAAGCGTCTTATCTAAACGAGAAGTCAGAAACTGCTAAATTACTCAAGGTCATAGACATGAAAGATGTAGCTGTTCAAGAAGCCGCTAAGGTCATTGAAGAAGCACAGCAAATCGTAGAAAGTAAAGAAGCAGAGATTGCAGCTTTGAAAGAAGCGCAACACCGTAAAGAAATTATGAATGAGTTACTTGCTCCGTTAAACTCAGAGCAACGTGAAATCATGTCAGAGTTAATGGAGAGTGTGAAAACTACAAAACTTAACGAAAGTTTTGAAAAGTATCTCCCAGCCGTAATAGCTGGAAAAGCTCCGCAGAAGAAACAGGCACTTGTAGAGGCAAAAGAAATTACAGGAAACAAAGTTTCCAACAGCACACGTAGCAGTGAAGAAGAAAGCAATATCGTTGATATTCGTCGTCTCGCTGGACTAAAAATTTAAGGAGAAATTTAAATGTCAGAACTACTTACAAGCCGTTGGGCAGAGACTAAGGAAGCTCTTTTAGAAGGCCTACAAGGCACTAAAAAGTCAGTGATGGGCGTAACTCTTGAGAATACTAAAAAGTATCTTCAAGAATCTGCTACAGCTGGTGCCACTTCTGCCGGCAACGTTGCAACACTAAACCGCGTGATTCTACCAGTAATCCGTCGTGTTATGCCAACCGTTATTGCTAACGAGTTGGTTGGCGTACAGCCAATGACTGGCCCAGTTGGACAAATCCATACATTGCGTGTTCGTTATTCAGACACATCAAACAATGCTGGTGTAACAGCTGGTGAAGAGGCATTAAGCCCATTCAAGATTGCTGAAGGCTATTCAGCTGATTCTACAGGTCGTGCTGTTTCTACAGCTAGCCTAGAAGGTCAAGCTGGTAAGCGTATGAGCATTCAAATCTTGAAACAAACAGTTGAAGCTAAAACTCGTAAATTGTCTGCACGTTGGACATTCGAGGCTGCTCAAGATGCACAAGCCCAACAAGGTATTGACATCGAAGCAGAAGTTATGGCTGCTTTAGCTCAAGAAATCACAGCTGAAATTGACCAAGAGATCCTAGCTTCATTGCTAAGTCTAGCTGGTACAGCAGTTGAAACATTTGACCAAAACGCTGTTTCAGGTACAGCTACATTCGTTGGTGACGAACACGCTGCTTTAGCTGTTCAGATCAACCGTGTAAGCAACTTGATTGCTCAGCGTACACGTCGTGGTGCTGGTAACTGGGCCGTTGTAAGCCCATACGCTTTGACAATTCTACAAAGCGCAACAACATCAGCATTTGCACGTACAACAGAAGGTACATTCGAAGCTCCAACAAACACTAAGTTAGTTGGTACATTGAATAACGCTATGAAAGTGTATGTAAACACATACGCAACTGATACAACCGATATTCTTATTGGTTATAAAGGTTCTAGCGAAAGCGATGCAGCAGCATTCTACTGCCCATACATTCCATTGATGAGCAGTGGTGTTGTGTTAGATCCATCAACATTCGAACCAGTCGTATCATTCATGACACGTTATGGTTATGTTGAGTTGACAAACACAGCATCTTCTCTAGGTAACGCAGCTGACTACCTAGGTCGTATTGCTATTAGCAACGTTTCTTTCAAGTAATTTTTACTTTACAAGAAAATGTCAAAGGGCTCTTCGGAGCCCTTTTTCATTTGTAGCTAAATACATAGTAATGACTTACATGGTGTAAGTTTTATGCGGTAACCCACCGCGTACGGCCTAGAACGCCGTTTTTCAAGGAGAAAATAAATGGGACGTCCTTTAAATAAAAAATATTTTGCCAACACTAACTATCAAGATTTTGGTACAGCAAACGTTGGCGGTGAATCGGTCGCTAGCGTAACAATCAGTGGTTCATGGAGCGGTTTCACACAAGCAACTTCAACAGTAACTTTTAGCGCACCAGACTTAGACAACGGTGTACAAGCCGAAGGTACTGTAACTATTACAGCAGGTGCTCCAACAGCAGTAACAATCACTGTTCCTGGTTCAGGTTATCTATCCGCTCCAACAGTTACTATTGCTGACAGCGATGGTGGAGCAGAAACTACAGGTACAGCAACAGCAGTTTTAACATCTGGTGCAAGTGCTCGTCAAAACAGTATCAAAGCTGAAGTACAAGTTGGTAGTGGCGGATCAGAAGTTACAACTGGCGACATTATCAAACAATGCAGTGACATTCGTTATAAAGTTAAAACAAGCGATGGTACTGCAATTTGCAAACTAGTTACAACAGCTGATTTAGGTGCAAATGAAATGTCTATTACTGCAACAGACAGCGCAGGTGGTACATACTTTGTTAAAAAATTGACTGCTCGTAAAGTAGTATTAGTTCCAATCGATGGAACACAATTTCCAGTAAATGCAGACGGTACTTATAAATCTGCTAAATGGTCTTTTACTACTACTATTGTAGATGCACAAGTTACTATTGCAAATCAGTAATATATCCTAGGTTAAGGATTATAAATGTCAAAAATATTAAGAGTTAGTGAAAGCGACTATAGAATTAAAGTAAAAGATACTGGTACTATTACACTCGATACTGGTGTAGAACAAGGTACGGTTATTATTACCGGAGATTTATTAGTTCAAGGTAATACAACTACAGTTGATACAGCTAATCTTACTATTGAAGATAATATTATTTTATTAAACAAAGGTGAAACAGGAGCCGGTGTTACTGAAGTAACATCGGGTCTTGATATTGAACGAGGCTCATTATTAAATTCACAATTTCTTTGGGATGAAACAACATCAAAATTTAGAGTTCAATTCAGCGATGATTCATTAGCTGCACTAACAGTTGGTAGCCTTGCTACAGACCCTGCAAATAATTTAGAATTTGATATGCAGTCTGGAGCAGGAACTTTACGTGTAACTAATTCTACAGGTTACGAATCTAGAGTACTTGATGACGATGACATTCCAAATAAAAAATATGTAAACGACTATGTTTACGCTAGCGGCGGCAGTGCGATTGTAAGTAGATTTAAATATCCAGTTAGCTCACCTTACGGTAGCGAAGATACGTTAGGAGAAGCCTTAGCTTCATCAATTAAATTTTGGGTTAAGTCAGGTGGTGTACTACAACAACGAGCACAAATTTCAACTAACGGTTTAGATGTTAATAGTATCAACATACTTAACGATACTATTTTAAATAGTAATGCAGCAGAAAATTTAATTTTAACTGCTGTTAGCACACATGTTGAAATTGATGGCATTTTAAATCTAGATGACAAACTAGCACCTACAGCAACCGGCGGCACTTCTAGACTTTACTCTATGTCAGGAACGGCTGCATCAAATTTTGAATTATACAATAGCGGAGTCTTTGTTGCAAACAGTAGAACACAAGATGAACTTGTAGTTAAAAATAGAGCACTATTACTAAGTATGCTCTTTTAAGGAAAGAATATGGCAATTTATAACACAGCAATTACAGCAACATTAGAAGCTAGTTCTAATAAATTAGAATCAGGTTCTGGTGCTCGTGCTATTACTACTGTGATTGTTTGTAATACTGGAGGTACAGATTTAACAGTTTCATTGTATGCTGTGCCAAGTCCAGGAACAACAGCAGGCACAGGAAATATGATTGTAAATGCACTAACAGTTCCAGCAGGTGATACTGTAAGTTTTGATCAAGAAAAGATGGTTTTAGGTACGGGCGATGAATTAAGAGCAATTTGTAGTGCAAGCGGACTAACTGCAACAGTAAGTACATTGGTAGTTTAATATGCGATTTTTAAAAACACTTACACTAAATCGTAGAGCAATTTATGATAGTCGAGTAGCTCTAACAACCAGCAACGATCTAACTCTTGCTGACAGTAGAACTATGGTTTTACCAAAAAGCAGTAGTAGTGTTTCAAGTCCAACAGTTGGGCAAATGCGTTATAATACATCAACTGATCAAGTTGAAGTATATCAAGGCGTAGGCGGTGGCGCAACATGGCGAGCATTACGTTTTAAAGAAGCAACTCAAATTAACAGAGACAATTATACAGGTGACGGGTCAACTAGTGTATTTGGTCCACTAACATATCAGCCACCTACAGTTGTAGAAAGCGGCTCAACATGGACCGGAAATAACTTAATTGTCATTGTTGGCAATGTCATTCAAGTTTTTACAACAAACTATTTGATACAAACAGGAACAACAATTGGTGCACCTTACGACACTGGACCAGATGCATCAAAATACTATATTAAATTTACATCCGCAAGCCCTGGACTTAGCACACCAATCGTTATTTTACACGGCTTCGATCAGTAAGGAGCACACATGGGCATTGAGCTAGGCAGAATTAGTGGCCCGTTACTCGCAAGCAACCTTGTTAGAAAAAATTCAGGTGCAGGCGAAGAGAACTTAGCGTTTGAGAACGATCTACTATTTTTAGATGTTGTAAACGGCCGTATTGGTGTTAATACTGATACTCCAACACGCTTATTTCAAGTTCTAACAACTAGTAATCTTCAAGACGACCTACAAGTTGACAATCAATTTGACATTGCTAACTTAGTAGTACTTGGACACGAAATATCTGCACTAACTGGTAACATTACATTAAGCCCAGATCAAACAACAAATCCAGAAATTATAACAACTCGTATTGGTACATCGGATCTTAGAATCAGTGATAAACTAATTTCAAACATAGTTGCAGACAGTGACATTAATTTAACTGCGAATGGAACAGGACAAGTTAAATTTACTACAACTAAAGTCAATGTGGACGGTGATTTACACGCAACCGGAGATATAACATTTGATGGAGATATTACTTTTGGTAGTGATGCTTCTGACAATGTTGAATTTGATGCGGACATAAACAGTCATATTATACCAGACGATCACAACACTTGGGATTTAGGATCTTCATCTCAAACATGGAAAGTAGTCTATACTGATAATTTTGAAATAGGCACAACAACTGTTGATAACTTGTCTGTAATTCAAACACTATTATCAAAAGGAACAAACAGTTTTACTGGAGCTACACATCAATTAGGAAACAGCTCTTCTGTAAACATAACATTTAACTCAGTAATTGATTCTTCCTTAATTCCTAATCAAGATGATTTTTATGTCTTAGGAACTAATATAGGTCCATACGTTTGGAACACTGGATATTTCAATCAACTACTAGTTGATTCTACAGTTGATATTCAAAACGAAACTATTACTACTCTTACAACTGACACCGATTTAGAATTAAGTGCTAATGGTACTGGTAAAGTTCGTGTTACTACAGCAGATGTTCAGATTAATAACGATCTAACAGTTGATACAGATTTAACAGTTGATGGAATCACTAGTGTTAAAAATATAGAAATTAATGGAACTACTACAGTAGTAGGAGATATTGATCAAACTGGCAGTACTAGTATTATCGGAACTTTTGCTAATAATAATTTACTTGGAGTTGGAGCAACCAGTTACTTAGAAGTTGCAAATATCAAGTTAGAAGGGTCTGAAATATCTGCTACAACAACAAATGCTGATATTGTATTTGAAGGCAAAGATGCTGGCGGCGTTATTATTGAAGAAAAACTAAAAGTATCAGATTCTACTTTTAGTAACGTGTGGGCCAGTCCTACAACCGAAGCTCAAAAAAGTATATTTTTATCTCCAGACGGTACAGGGCTTGTATCTATTAGTTCTACCAAATCTTTAGTTCTCCCATTAGGAGATAGCACTACTAGAGATTTAGTTAATATTGCAGAGTTGCGATACAATACTAGTTCAAATCTAGTAGAAGGATACGCACCAACCGGCAAGGTTAATCTAAACAATTTATACGACAGCGATAGAAATACATATATCACTCCAGAATTAACTCCAGGCGCTAGTGATGATACTTTACGTTTTGGCATCGACGGAACTGTAAAAGTAACAATAACTCCAACATCTCTAAATGCAAACACTATGTATGCAGATGATGTTAGCATTAGCGGAAATACTATAGCTCCACTTACAACATCAGATGATCTAACACTTTTACCTAACGGCACTGGATCTCTTGATGTTAATAGTATATTGTTTAAAGACAATACTATTACAAATACAACAAATAGTTCTTTAATTATTTCTAGTACTGGTTCAGGTTATGTTAAATTTGCAGGTTCTGGAGCAGTTGCTATTCCGTATGGTACTGATGCAGAACGTCCTGCAGGAGCAGAAGCAGGAGAACTTAGATATAGTACAGATCAAGGATACCTCGAAGTATACGACGGTCTTAATTGGATACCAAGTTCAGGAACTTCACTTGCAGCTAGCGAAGCTGAGGTTGAAGAAATTATGAACTTATGGGCTATCATCTTAGGTTAAAAACCCCAATCAGCTAAATACTATTACTGTAAGAATTGACCAAATTCTTACGATATTAACCTGTGGTAAACCAGCATAGAGCCCCTGGGCTGAAAATTTGGTTAACCGTGAAACACGGGGTCAAAGGGAGAGCTGATGGCTGTTGGTCGAATTACTGGTCCGCTCTTAAAAGCGAATCTACTTCGTGATGGCGTAGATCTGGCTTTTGAGACCGACCTTCTTTATCTTGATGTTGTTAATAGCAGAATCGGCGTTAAAACTGCTACGCCAGCTTACGACTTTGACGTTAACGGTACAACTCGTACTACAAATCTACAAGCAACAACACAAGCCACAATTGGTACAACTGATGTTTTCACAATTAGTGGCAACACAATAGCAAGTTCAAATAGTGTTATTAATTTAACCCCAGCAGGTATAAATCCTGTTGTCTATCAAGCTAAGTTAACCTTAGGCGATTTGCAAATTGCAAATAACACTATTGAAGTCACAAGTTCAAATACTGATTTAGAAATTCAAACTCTTGGAACTGGTGAAATTAATATCAACAGTAATACATATATTACTGGTAACCTTCATGCTACCGGAACTATTACTGCTGACGGAAACTTAACACTAGGCGATTCAAACACTGATAATATTGAATTTAAAGCAGATATTAACAGTAACATTATTCCTAATATTGATAACACCTATGATTTAGGTAGCGATCCTGCTACAGGCGGAAAAGCATGGCGATATGTTTATGCAAATACTGTTACAACAACTAATATTACAGTTGATGATTTAACTGTAAATGATGATTTACAAGTAGTAGGAACATCAACATTTGAAGGCGATGTAACATTTGGAGATGCTAATACCGATACTGTTAGTTTTGTTGGTAAAATTAATAGTAACTTAATACCGTCAACTACTGCATTCTACGATTTGGGCGCATCAGGTGCTCAGTGGGCAACTGCTTTTTTAAGCAGGGTCGAAGTTGATAATCTAGCAATTGACAGTAACACAATTACTACAACTAGTGGAAATTTAGATTTAAACTTAACAGCAGACGGTACTGGAAGAATTTATATTCCTAACAATGATGTTCAAATTGATCAATCATTAACTGTTACACAAAATTTAACAGTTACTACAGGAACAACATATTTAGAGGATACCAGTGTAACTGGAACTATTACTCAAACTGGTAATATTAATCAAACTGGAGATTTTACAACCAGTGGAAATACAGAAGTTACTGGTAATATTACAGCTAGCGGTTATGTACAGTTACCAAACATTTTAGTTAGCGGTAACACAATCAGTACAAGAACTAGCGGAACAGATTTACAATTAACTGCTAACGGAACTGGTGATGTTGTTTTTGAAGGTTTAAAAATAACTGACAATAACATTCAGAGTACAGCAACTAACGCAAACATTACACTAACTCCACAAGGAACAGGTAATGTTGTTGTCAGCAGCAATCAAGCATTAGTAATTCCAGTAGGTACTACAGCAGAAAGACCTGCAACACCTACTAACGGAATGATTCGTTATAACACCACACTCAATCGTTATGAAAGTTGGAATAACGGTTACTGGTTACAAATGAGCGGAGTTATATCAGAAGATGGATTAACAAGAGTACTAGCCGAAGCAACGCCAGGTGCTAATGATAATGTAATTTATTTTTATGCAAATAATACATTAACCGCAACTATTGATAGTACAAAACTTTACACTTCGAGATTTGAAACTAATAATATTACAATTGAAAATGATACTATTAGTGCATCAGTAAGTAATTCTGATATTAACTTAACAACAAGCGGTACAGGTAGTGTTAAAATTGGTAACTTTGCAATTCGAAACAACACTATTACAAATACAGTAAGCGGATCTATTACAGAATTTTTAGAAGCTGGAACAGGTTATGTAAAAATTTCAGGAACAAACGGAGTTGTTATTCCTAGTGGCGATTTATCAACACTTCCTCCAGTTACTGAAACAGGTATGATTAGATTCAACACATTCTACTCATATGTAGAAGTGTATAACGGAGTAACATGGGTTAACGTAGCAGGAACATCAAGTGGTATTAGTTCTGCTCAAGCAACAGAATTGGGTATTGTTACTGCATTATTATTTGGATAAAAATTATGGCATCATTCTTTAGAAATGTATTATACGACGGAATAGGAACAACAGAACAGTTGATTCTTACAACAGGAAACATATTGGGCGTTAGCAGGCCAACTGCTAACACTACAGTTATTGGTTTAAGTTTAACTAACAAGTCGGAAAATGTTGTATTAGCAAATATTCGATTAGCAGACACTAATCAGTCAACACCAAATGATACAGCATATTATGTTAAAGAAGTTGCGGTCCCCCCAAATCAAAGTTTACGAGTAATCAATGGGGGCGAAAAATTAATTTTAGCGCCAGATACTGAAATGTATATTCAATCGTCAGAAGACGACAGCTTGGATCTAGTATTAAGTTGTGTTGAAATTGTTTAAGGATATTCACTATGACATATTACATTGGAAATGAAAATTTAGATTTGTTAGGTGAAGGCGTTCCTAGATATTTTTATGCATTGCGTAGAACAGACGATGGTCTACTATATTTTTTAAGAATTGATCAGTTGAAAGACATTGACACAACAATCATTGTTAATGATCCAGGACTAGCAGAGAATGATTTTGAAGATTTTGAATATGGAGTAGATTTCTTTGACGGACGTCTAGCTGAAGATCACAGCAGACCATACAGTAATTTACATTGGGATCAATATCGTTGGGACAGCAGAAGCGTTTACTACTATATTAATGCGAATGGGGAACTTGTTGTAAAATTAAACAAGACACATACGTACGATCCGTCACAAATTGTATAAAGAACAAGGATAATAAAAAATGGCAGAATTTAAACTTAGTCGCTTGAGATTTACTTGGTCAGGCACTTGGGCAACAGATACTTTTTACAACAGAGATGCTATTGTTCTACACGAAGGCAAGGCTTATGTTTGCTTAGTACCACATACATCGAGTAATTTCTATGATGATTTAGCAGAAACACCTATAGCATATTGGGATCTACAATTAGAAGGTTCAAAGTGGATTGGTGAATGGGCGCCTAATACAAGTTACAGTCTAAGAAACATAGTACATTTTGGCGGTGAAGTTTACTCTTGCAATACTGCTCATACTAGTGTAACTTCTTTCGCAACTGACGAAGCTAAATGGACAACGATTGCAATCAGCGATCACTGGTATGCTAACTGGACAACTTCTAGAAATTATGGTATTGGTGATATTGTTCGCTACGGCGGCAATGTTTATCGTTGTAACGATAACCATGTGTCAGCAGCAACTGCAATTTTAGGCCTTGAAGCAGATTTAGCAAAATGGGACGTATACATACAAGGTGTTGATTTCAAAGGCAATTGGAGTCCAAACAGTCAATATAGAATAAACGAATTAGTAAAACTAGGCGCCGATGTTTGGCAATGTACAACAGCACATCCAGCGCAGGCCAGTTTTAATCCTTCGTACTGGACAATGTTCCTACCAGGAGAAAAATATACAACTACTTGGTCAAGTGTTACATCATATAATTTAAATGACATTGTTAATTACGGCGGATATGATTATCGCAGCACTTCAAGCAACAATTTAGGAAATATTCCTAGTTCAGGATCAGGTTACTGGGAAGTAATAACCACAGGATTCCGTGAACAAGGCGAGTGGGACAATGTTACACCATATAAAGAAGGTAGTGTAGTTAGACGTGGTGGCCGTTTGTTCATAGCTAAAGCAAACAACACAGGAACTGATCCTTTAAGTAATTCAATTGCTGCTACATATGAGCCAACAGGCAGTAGTGGAACAACTTTAAATGTAACTGGCACATACGTTTCTAATATCACTGTAGGACAAGTTGTAATTGGTGACGGATTTAGAAAAGGTCAAACAGTTATTTCAACATCAAATAGCGGCCAAACAATATTGTTGAACGAAGCACCTGATAGTACTCCTGCAGGTCCTTTAACATTTGTTGGCGTTAATAATCCAACTTGGGAACTAATAGTCCCAAGTATTCGATGGAGAGGTTTTTGGGATCAAGGTCTCACTTATGTTATTGGTGATTTAGTCTTATGGCAAAATGCAACATACCGTTGTATCAATCCTCATTCTGCACTGGTTTCAAATAGCCCAGCGGCAGATTCTACAAATACTTATTGGGCAGTATATCTATTACACGCAAGAAACAATGCTGCTAACACAGTAGGCGATATTACAATCTATCAAAATAATGCGTATACATCTGTTCCTATTGGTCCTGATGAATATTCATTAAGAGTAACAAATGACATTCCTAGTTGGAGATTTATTAATAAAATTTCTAATGTGTATTATGTTAGTACAGATGGTACAGATGATTTAATGCACGGAGTGACTCTTGACAAGCCATGGAAAACTATTCGTTATGCTTGCCAAACTTTATTGAATGGTACTATTAATCAGAATGCTGCATATTTGCTTAAGGCAAATAAAGAATTTATGGTTGAAGAAATGTATCAGTGGATGATATATCAAAAAACAAATAGTATAAGTCCATTTACACCTGCTTCTACTTTTGATGCTACAAAAACTCGTAGAGATGCACGTTATGTTATTGACGCAGTCATTTACGACATTACTAGAGGAGGCACAAGTCAAACTGTTGCAGCAACATTGGCTTATTTTGCAACCAGCACAACATTTTTTAATGCAGAAGTCACTGCTGAAATGCCATATTTTATTGCGGCACTAAATTATTTAGGTACATTGACACAGTCAATTCTAAGCAATACAGCCGTGACTAATAATTATCAATTGCTAAACTCAGTTCCGTCTCCAATTAGTCAAACTATTAACGCAAACTATTTTGCTGAAACAGGACAAATTGTTCCTGCTAATTCAAGCACTATTACAGTAACAAATAGCGGTTCAATGGCATTTGTTTTAAACGGTATAGGTAATGTAACACTGAATTTAGTAAGAGGTAATACTTATACATTTAGTGTAAATGCTGTTGGGCACCCACTGTGGATTCAAACACAAGGCGGCGGTTACAATGCTACAAAAATATTTTCAGAAGGGGTATTGAATGCAGGAACTGACAACGGTTCTATAACATTCACTATTCCATATCACGCACCTGACACATTATATTATCAATGTCAGAATCATGCTATGATGTTTGGAATAATTAACGTTTATAATGCATCTGCTAGTGTAAGCGCAGTTCCTAGTGCAACGGCAACCGTTGACAGTTTGTTTAATATACTTACAACTGCCTTAACTAATTCTAGTACAGCTACCGTACCAGTCCCATACGATGGTATTAGTGCCACTATATTTGTAAAAACTGGCACATATTCTGAGCAACTACCAATTACAATTCCTGCTAACGTAGCAGTAGTTGGAGATGAGCTACGCGGTGTAACAGTACAACCTGCTACTTCATATGTTTCTTCAACAACTCTATCTAATGCCACAAATTCTTCATTTACAGTTATATCAACTGAAGGTCTTACAGCAAATATGCCTGTACAATTTGTAGGAACAACATTTGGAAATGTAACTGCTGGTACAACATACTACGTTAGAGGCACAAGTATTACGCCTACGAGTTTTAGTGTTAGTACATCTCCCAATGGCGGGACTTTTGCTCTTTCAAACGAAATAGGATTTATGAGAATCTATGCTGGAGAAGCATTAAAAGACATGTTCTATATGCGTAACTCAAGCGGTTTAAGAAACTTAACTTTATCTGGATTACTAGGAACACTAACAACTGAAAATCAGTGGGCAACAAAACGTACAACTGGCGGGTCTTTTGTTAGTCTGGATCCAGGTCTTGGACCAAACGATACTAGCGCATGGATTTACCGTCGTAGCCCATATGTTCAAAACGTTACGACATTTGGTGAAGGATGTAATGGTCTAAAAATTGACGGTTCATTACACAACGGCGGTAACAAATCTATTGTAGCTAACGACTTTACTCATATTATCAGTGACGGTATTGGTTGCTGGTGTACTAATAGTGGTGCATTGACAGAACTTATTTCAGTATTCACATATTATAATTACGTTGGATATCTAGCAGAAAATGGCGGACGTATTCGTGCAGCCAACGGAAATAGTTCATATGGAACATTTGGTGTTATTGCAGAAGGATTTGATGCTACAGAAATTCCATTGACAGGCGCTGTGTTTAATAAATCAACACAAGTTCAAGCAAGTGTGCAAAGTAGTTTAGGGCTCAATGCTCAATTATTGAAACTACAGTACGGAAATTCTGGAAGAAATTATACAACTACTACAACTAACCTATTAAAATACACAAATAATTTCTTAAACGGTGTATGGTCTAACGATGGTTATGTTGGTTTCCAACAAAATACAACTGCGCCAACGGGTTTTGCCGAAGCGTGGACTCTAACAACCAACTCTGCAACAGCAAACCAAGGCTACATCGAACAAGCAGTTACAATCACACCAAGCGGTGCAGCATATACAGCACTTAACGGTACAAACTTGTCAGGATCAGGATCAGGAGCAACATTTGATGTTACTGTAACGGGCCAAGGATCGTATGCTGTAGCGGTTAACGTTGCCAGCTCTGGCGGCACTGGCTATGTTGTTGGTAATCAAATAAAAATTAGCGGTGCAGTACTAGGAGGTTTAGACGGCACAAATGATTTAATTATTACTGTTGCATCTTTAACATCAAGTTCTATTGCAACTGTAACTAGTACAGGTACTGTGCCTGTTGGCAGTAGTAAACCCTATCTAGTAAGTCTATATGTAAAAGCAGGAACAGCTTCTTACTTGGATGTATTTGCTAAGTTTTCTGGATCTACAGCAGTTTCAAGTAGAGTGAAGTTTGCATTCTCTAACGGAGCAGTAACGCCTAGTGTAACAACACTATTAGGCGGAACAGTTGCAGGAAGTTTACCAACTCAGTACGGTGCTATCCCTCAAACACAAGCAGGATGGTATAGACTATGGTTTACAATTTGGGATAAAATTGGTTTAAATGATACACTTACAGTTCGTGTATATCCAAACGGATATGATGCAAGAACAACCGGAGTTTATTCTAATATTTACGGAGCACAAATTCAAACAGATGTTACCGATGCAACTTTAGGATTTTATTTAGAAAATACAGCAGTAAGTTACACAGCATTTGCAAACTATCAAATAACAGGATCAGGTTCTGGTGCTGTAATTCAAAGTGACGAAATTCGTAGCAAATCAGTATTTGAAACTCGTGTAACTAATGGCGGTGATGGATATTTAACAGCAAGTAATAATGCACAAGGCGGCACAAATACCTATGTCATTCTTGCTGGTTCAGACAACAATACTAGTTCTAAATATATTGGCATGCGAGCATTTATTACCAGTGGTACTGGTACTGGACAGTACGGTTACATCAGCGCATATAATTCTGGAACAAAAATTGCACAAGTGCTAAAAGAATCGTTTGATGTGTTAACTGTTACAGCATCTTCGGCAGCTGATAACTCGTTTACAATTACCGGAAGTCAAGATTCTACATCGCTATATCTAAATCAAATTGTACAATTTATTCCAACATATTACAATGTAACAGTAACTAATTCTGCTAGAGGAAGTTCAGCAGTTACATCAACAATTGGCGGAACTACAAATACATTGTATGCAGCTTCTACCGCTTACTTACAGTTACACATGCCTGTTACTTTTAGCGGAACAGTATTTGGCAGTGTCACAACTGGATTTACCTATTATGTTTCATACATTGATCCAGATGGACATACATTTAGTGTTGCAACTCAACAATACGGTACTGACTGGCAGTTGACTACTGCTTCTGGTTCAATGACAGTTAATTTCCCAACTAATACAGGATACTTGACTGGTTCAACAACCAATATGTCAGTTAATATGCCAATTACGTTTTCAGGTTCGATATTTGGTGGTGTTGCAACAGCAACAACATATTATGTAAACAGTATAGTTGATGCAACAACATTTAGTATTTCTGCAAACTTAGCTACGGTAGCAATCACAGATACTACAGTAACAACCAATGTATTAACAACATCAGATAACACTTCAAGCCTTACAACTTTCAATCCAATAGTGTTTTCAGGATCAACTTTTGGTAATATTGCCAACGGAACAGTTTACTATGTAAACAGAATTGTTAACAGTACTACTTTTAGTGTTACTTCTAGTTTAATCACAAGAACAGCGACTGCTACAAACGGAACAAGCGATCTTGTTACAGTTAGTTCAACTACAGGATTTGTTGCTAACCAACCAGTTGTCTTTAGTGGAACAAGTTTTGGAGATATTACACCAGAGCTTACATATTATATTCTAGCAATTAACGACGGTGTTTCATTTACTATCAGTAGTACTCCTGGCGGATCCGCAGTTAACTTATCAAGCGGTGTTGGTAGCATGATCGTTAGAACTACAGGCGGTGATTTTACATTGTCAACTGCTAGCGGAACGATGACAGGTACAACTACAACTCCAAAAACACTAACAACAAGTGCTACAGGTTCAATGAATGCAACTATCGCAACACCGTTGTTTGGAGGAGTTACCGCAGGAACAAACTATTATATTTTATCAAAATCAAATGGCAGTTTTACTGTAACAGCAACAGATGGCGGTGTGGCCGCAGTTACTCTTAGCAACGCTACAGGTTCTATGAGTCTTGCAGCAGTAGGATGGGATCATATTATTCCAGGATATCCAATTGCTTCAAGCCTTGACAGTTCTAGCATTTATTTTATAGAACCTAGATTAAGTTATTCAGACCCTGCATTCAGTCAAAGTTCAATGACTTTGGTTAATCAAGGTTCAAATACTTACACCGCATTAGATTACGGCAACGGTTATTTTATGGCAGTGGCAGGATCAAGTGCTGCAGCTGCAAGATCAATTGACGGTGTAACATGGACCTCAGTTACAATGCCGACTGCATCAAACTGGTCAGGAATTGCATTTGGAAATAGCTACTGGGTTGCAGTTGCTAGTGGTACAGATACTATAGCTTATAGTTCAGCTAACGGACTAGGTTGGAGAACTGCAACATTACCAGTCAGTGCTTCTTGGATTGGAGTAGTATATGGTGCTGGCAAGTTTGTTGCAATCGCCAACGGCTCATCAGCAGCATACTCAACCAACAACGGTGCAACATGGAGCGCAGGTAATAGTTTACCAAGCGCAACGTGGACAGGACTTTGCTACGGTGGCGGCATTTTTGTAGCAGTAGCAACTAGCGGAACACAAGCAGCATATTCATCAGATGGTATTACTTGGACTAGTTCAACATTACCTACTTCAACTAATTGGACAGATGTAGTGTACGGTAACGGACGATTTGTAGCAATTTCAAGTGCCGGCACAAAAACAGCATATAGCTTTGATGGCATTACTTGGTACGAAAGTAATTTACTAGTATCTGGTACAAAAATTGCCTATGGTCAAGGCGTGTTTGTTGTAATAAATTCAGGAAGTTCTGTAGCATACACAAGTGACGACGGAGTTAATTGGAAACAACGAACTGTGACACCTTCTGCATATACCGCTATACACTTTGGTTATACTGGAACAAGCTACAATGGAGTATTTGTAACAGCAGCGGGATCACAAACTGGAAGTAATATTTTTGCAGGAGTAAGAGCAAAAGGCAGAACTATTGTTACATCAAATGTGATTACTGGTGTTAACATGTGGGAAGCAGGTTCTAACTATACAAGTTTACCAACTGTAACATTTACAGATCCTAATAACACATCAGATGCTGTAATTGTTCCACGAACAGGCAATGGTTCATTAGGTAATCCAACTATTATTAACAAGGGTGTTGGATACAGTCTAAATTCTACTACTGTTACAATTACAGGAAATGGTTATGCAGATTCTTATCAAGTAGGATATACATTAATTTGCGATGGATTAAGTAGAATTCCTTCACCAGGTGACGATTTAACTATAGCTGGAAATAGTACAATCTATAAAGTGACTAGTGCATCTGTTATGTATGGAACTGTTGCTCCAAATATTGAAGCAAACATACAAGTTTCTCCAAACATTACAGCAGATGTTAGCCCAGATGATGGAACAGCAATCAGCGTTATAACAAAATATAGTCAAGTTCGATTAACTGGACATGATATGTTGAGTATTGGATACGGAAACATTTACGATTCTAATTATCCAAGTGTGCCGGTAGAAACTAGCTTACAAGCACAAAATCAAACTGTTGAAAATAATTATGGACGAGTATTCTATACAACCGGTGACCAAGACGGTAACTTTAAAGTAGGTAACTTGTTTGGCGTAGAACAAGCAACAGGTATTGTTACTTTAAGTGCTAGTCAGTTTGGATTAACTGGATTAGAAACTTTGAGTTTAGGAGGTATTGCAGTAGGCGGATCAAGTGTTGTAATTACACAGTTTAGTACAGATGGTACATTGGCGGCAAACAGCGATACAATTATACCAACACAAAAAGCAATTAAAGCCTATGTAACTAGTCGTTTAAGCCAGGGTGGTTCAAACACATTTACAGGTAATTTAATTGCTGGTACTATATCAGTAGGCAATCCTAATTTTATAACCAACCAAGTTCCAGAAGGAATTGCAGGTTCAAGAATTAATATGCCTAAAAAAGTTACTGTAAAAGGCCCAGCAGGGGCATGGGCAGGGGATGGTGCGGCACTAACAATGTTTGCAGGAACTTGGAATCGAAAAGGAAGCGTTCCACCAGGGCGTTAACAAAACAAATAAATACTATCAGAGGATGATATAAAATGGCAGAATTTAAACTAGGTAGAATCAGATTCGTATGGAAGGGCAATTGGGCCACTACAACAAGTTACATTGTTGACGACGTTGTTGCATACAACGGAAAAACATACATTTGTGTAGTAACACATACATCTGGTACTTTTAATACAGATCTTACAGCCCTAACTCCAAAATGGAATCTAATGGCAGACGGCCAAACATGGGGCGGTGATTGGACACCAGCAACAGCATATAGTCCAGGAGTTATTGTTAGATATGGTGGTACAACTTACATTTGTAAAACAAACCATACTTCAGCTGGAACATTTAGTGCTACTAACTGGGATATATTTGCTACTGGTCTCGATTGGCAAACTGATTGGGCAACAACTACTGCCTACAAGCTCAACGATGTTGTAAGATTTGGTGGTTACACTTATGTTTGTAATACTGCTCATACATCTGGCGCAACAACAGCGGATTTCTATACAGATTCTGCAAAATGGGATACACTAAATGCAGGCCTAGACTACAAGGGTACATGGAGTGCAAGTTCTGTTTACTATAAAATAAATGACGTAGTTAAGTACGGTGCTGACTTGTGGATTTGTACAACAGCACACACAAGTTCTGCCACATTCAGTACTGCTGATTTTACAATTTTTGTAAACGGATTTCAATTTGAAAGTTCATGGAGTAACAGTACAGCTTATCAAGTAGGCGACATTGTAACATATGGTGGATACACTTATGTTGCTTTACAAAACCACACTGGACAAACTCCTTCAACTGCTACAAGTTATTGGTCTGTGTTTACAACTGGATTTAAATTCCAAGGCGAATATGTCAATTCAACAGATTACGAAATTGGAGATGTTGTTAGTCTAGGTGGTTATACATATCTTGCTGTACAAGATACCTCAGGTAACGTGCCACCAAATAGCACATACTGGAGTCAACTAAACAGCGGATTGGCATGGAGAAATATTAGTGCTTCATACACTAACGTTGCAAGTTCAAACGTAAGTGCTACTGGTTCAGGAAGCCCAACATTTAATGTTACAAGAAACAATGCTGTTTATACAGTAACTATTGGTAGCACAGCTGGTACTGGTTACACAGTGGGTGACACTTTAAAAATATTAGGTACAGCAGTTGGTGGCCAAAGCCCAGTAAACGATGTAGCTGTAACTGTTGCAACAATATCAGGCGGTGGCGGCACCGGACCAATTGCAACTGTTACTGTAACAGGTATTGCAGTTACATGGACTACCAGCACAGCGTATGTATTAGGCGATATCGTACTTTATGGTGCAAACAGTTATGTCTGTGTAAACTCTCACACAGCGAGTAGCGGTAATAGACCAGACGCAGATCTAACAGGTACATACTGGAACTTGTTAACAGCTGGTGCGGAATCTGCACAGTTAATTGCAACAGGCGACACATTCTATTACAGCAGCTCTGGACCAGCACGTTTACCAATTGGTCAAGACGGACAAATTTTACGAGTAAGCAATGGTTTACCAAGTTGGGGATATTTTGGCCAGGTTAATAATTTAATCTATGTGTCATTGGGCGGTACTGACCGTGCAGACTACGGATCAAGTCCAGAAAATCCACTAAGAACAATTCGCTATGCTTGCGAATTAGTTGAAAAAGGTTACTTGCATCAAAATGCCACAGCACTTATCGCTAAGAACAAACAGTTCTTAATGAAAGAAGTAAACAACTACACATATTTTACATTTAGTGCAGATGTTGGAAAAACTTATGCGTCAAGCGATGGTTCAAGACCAAATCAACTCGAACTAGCAACACTAGCCACAGCAAGTGCAACAGCATCTGGAGGAACAGCAACAGTTGGATTTTCAGCACAAACAGTTCCTCCATACGCAATTGGAGAATCAATTGTTGTTAACGGTATAACACCAAGTGCGTTTAACGGTACTCATACTGTTACTGCATGTACAACAACCAGTGTTAGTTTTGCCTTAATAGGTACATATGGTCCACAAACTGTTGCAGGAACAATTAGTCGTACAACCAACAGTTTAACACTAAACATGCCAATTGTGTTTAGTGCAAATGCAAACGGAATTACTGCTGGTACAGCATATTATGTTAAAACAATAGACGATACAACACACTTTACAGTCAGTTCATCTGTTGGCGGTGTAGCTGTAACAATCAGTACTACTGGTAGTGTTACAACTACAGGGCGTTATAACTACGACCAAACTAGAACAGAAAGAGATGCTGGATATACCATTGACGGAGTCATTCACGATTTAGGCCACGGCGGAACATTAGATACAACAACAAATGCATTAGCGTATTTTAATGCTGCTGGCACTGGTTATGCTTCTGGTATTGTTAGTTATGAAATATCACAATTTACATCAGCACTAAATTATTTGAATACTCTTATTGCAAATATTTTATCAAATACTGCTCCAACAAATAACTATCAGACATTAAACAATCAAGCAGCAACAGCTAGCCAAATTATTGATAGTACACTTACTGCTGAAGCTGGTTCAGCTACAACTGTTGCAGGTTTAATATCTATTATTACAACTGCACTAACAGCAGGAACAACTAGTGGTATAGCAACAGCTATTCAACCCAACACAACAATTAGTGTTAAGACTGGCACATATACAGAAGTACTACCAATCGTAGTACCAAGAAATACAGCGATTGTTGGCGATGAATTGCGTTCAACAACTGTACAACCTATGCCTGCTATTGATTTATTATCAAATGATAAACCAAAAACAGTTGCAGGTCTGGCTCGAGTAGAGGCGTTGTTATCAGATCTTATTACTAATGTATCAATTACACCTACTAGCGGTAACACACAAACTCAAGTTACAAGTTTACCAGCAGGAAGTGTAGGTAGCACAGCTGCAACCAAGGCAGTAGTTGATAGTTCACAAATTATCTACAATATTACTAAGAATGGTCTTGCACAAACTCCAACATTTGTGTTTACAACACCAACAGGTTATAACACCAGTTATCTAATTGGCTATGGCGATGGTAAAGCACAAATTGTTGCTAACTATGCTTATATTAAAGCAGAAATAAGTGCATATATCGCATTAAATTATTCCTCATTATGGAGTAGCTTAGGAGCAGGTGGCCAAGCAAACTGCGAACGTGATGTTGGTTATATTCTAGATGCATTACAGCACGACATGACATACGGTGGTAATGTTCAAACATTAATAGCAGGAAGCTCATATTATTCAAATTATGTTTCAACAATTGCCGCAAGCGAAAGAACAGCTATTCTTGATGCTTATGGAAGATTGAAAACTGTTGTTGGACAAATTGTTTTAGAAACTAACGTAACAGAAACTTCTGGAAATACTGCAACTCAAGATACATCTGGAACCCCAGGTAGTGCAGGAGCTGCGACATTTGCAGAAAATCGTATTCAAGATGTTATTGATTGGATCACAAACGCTTCAGCACCAACAGCAATATATCCAACAGCTTCAATAGCCCTTGCAAGCTCAGCATTGCAAACTGCATATAACAGATTACAAGATCGTAAGAGTGAGATTCAATCAGATACAGTTGCTTGGGTAAAGAAAAATTACCAATCAATGAATTTTAACAGTGATACTTGTTCTCGTGATACAGGATATATTGTTGATGCACTAAGCTATGACTTGGTACTTGGAACTAACTTCAATGCTATCACAGCAGGTCGCTCATATCAACGAGCAACAACAAGTGCATTGTATGTTCAAGCAAATCAATTAGACGCAGAATTAGATGCAATTAATTTTATTAGTCACAAAGCTCGACAAATTGCTGCATCTGGTGCAGTTGCAGAAGCTACTAACTTAATTGAAAATGCTATTGCAACAATTAGAGGAACAGTTACTACAACAGCAACAGATGTAGCCGCAACAGGCAACCTAGTGACTGTTGGTTCTACTACTGGTATGTATGCTGGAATGCGAATTGTCTTTGCTGGAACTGCATTTGGTAATCTAGTGGCAAATAGATGGTATTGGATTGCCAGCGTTGCGAGCTCAACTACCATTACAATTACTGACAACTACCAAGGCACTGCTATCAATCCAGGTACAGCAAGCGGTTCAATGACTGTAACAGCAGGCAGTGGACACGAAACACACGGTACAGTAACATATAATAACACACTGGGAACTATTAAAGGCGCTGAAATTATTCGCGCTAATAAAACATTCTTAGCATATGAAGCAACAGCATATATTACTGCAAGTTATGGTGGAACTGTAACAACAACTACTGCAAGTAATAACAGATTTACAACTGGTTCTGCTCATAATTTAACAGTAGGCGACCCAGTTGTGTTCAGTGGAACAAATATTACAGATAGCGGAATTGCTATTGGAACCACATATTGGGTCCTAGCAACTCCAACAACTACTACATTTACAGTAACAACAACTAAAACAGGAACTTCAGCTGTTGATATTACAGCAGACGGTTCAGGTTCAATGACTGTTCGTTATTCTTACGATGCAGTAAGTTGCCGTCGTGATATGACAGCATTCTTAGATGCAATCATTTACGATTTACAATACACTGGTAATTATAGAACAAAACGTGCGGCAGTTTTATACAATAATGCTGTAGCTGGTTCATTGTCTAGCGACATGTTCTATGTACGTAACGGTTCTGGTTTACGCAACATGACTTTAAGTGGTCTTACAGGAACACTAGGCAGTCCAAACGCCTACGGTACACGTCGACCAACTGGCGGATCTTATACTTCATTAGATCACGGATTTGGACCAAACGACACTGAAGTATGGAT
>JACCDO011286363.1_pt1 | contig 60897 bp, 73 predicted proteins | sample 7446101 | NCBI WGS metagenome assembly JACCDO01 (sample SAMN15323440, study PRJNA562643) | freshwater metagenome | isolation source: river surface water | place: USA:Blue River Watershed | collected 2017-08-16 | reverse complement strand
TCTCAAAAATTAAATTTAGAATTAGAAACATATTCTGACCCAGATGAATGGATTATCGATCCTCGTCCCTTAACTTATTCTGTTAAAGAATTTTTTAAAACAAGTCAATTATCACAATTAATGGATCAAATTAATCCATTAGCAGAACAAACACATAAACGTCGTATTAGCGTTTTTGGTCCAAATGGTTTAAAACGAGATCATATTAGTACAGTAATTCGTGATATTCATCCAAGTCAATATGGTCGTTTATGTCCAATTGAAACACCGGAAGGACAAAATGCTGGTTTAATAACTTCAGTTTCAATGTTTGGTCGTTTAGGTTCATTAGGGTCAATTGAAACACCTTATTTCTTAATGCAAGATAAAAAGGTTTTTTCAACTAACCGCGCAATTTTTTTAAATCCAGAACAAGAGTCAGAAACTCGAGTTGCGTTTTGTGATGTAAGTTTAAACCAACATCAAGAAATTAGTAAAGAATATTTATCAATTAAAGAAAACTTTTTATTTTCAGTAAAGAAAACAAATGAGATTCAATTTATGACAACTTCACCGTTGCAAATTGTCTCATTAGCAACAGCTTTAATTCCTTTTTTAGAACATGATGATGCCAATCGTGCCTTAATGGGATCAAATATGCAACGTCAAGCAGTTCCTTTACTATATACACAAAAACCAATTATTGGAACCGGTTTTGAACCAAGTGCAATTTTAGACTCGGGAATGGTTATTAAATCATATTCCGAAGGTACTGTAGAGTTTTCTTCATCTCATTCAATTAAAATTAAAGATTATTCAAATCAAGCGATTACTTATTTTTTAAGAAAACATTATCGTTCAAATCAAGAGACGTGTATTAATCAAAGACCGGTAACTTGGGTAGGGGAAAATGTTTTTTCGGGACAAATTATAGCAGATGGACCAAGTACGAATGATGGAGAACTCTCATTAGGACGAAATTTAACAATTGCATATATGCCTTGGGAAGGTTACAACTATGAGGATGCTATTGTTATCAACGAACGTGTTATTTTAGATGATTGTTTAACCTCAGTTCATATTGAAGAACACGAAACGAATTTAACATATTGTGTTACTGGTAGTGAAAAATTAACAAATGATTTACCACATTTAACAAAATATATTCGACGTCATTTAAATTCTGATGGAATTGTTAAAGTTGGATCATATGTTAAAGATCAGGACATTTTAGTTGGAAAATTAACACCATGTGAAGAAGATCCTTCACCTGAAGCAAAATTATTGCGTGCATTATATGGACAAAAAAACCCTCCGTATCGAGATACGTCATTACGTGTTCCCCATGGTACAGAAGGGCGTGTGATTGAAGTACGTGTAATTTCTACTACCTTTGTAAATAAAGATGAGCCTTCCTCATTATGTACATCTTGTGAAATGATTCGTATTTATATTGCACAAATTAGAAAGATTCAAGTAGGAGATAAATTAGCTGGTCGTCATGGAAATAAAGGAATTGTTTCACGTATTTTACCACGTCAAGATATGCCATATTTACCAGATGGAACACCAATTGATATTATTTTTAATCCTTTAGGAGTTCCTTCACGTATGAATGTAGGACAAGTCTTAGAATGTTTATTAGGCTTGGCTGGTGAAAAATTAGGAAAACGTTTTAAAGTTTCTCCCTTTGATGAAATTTATGGATCAGAAGCCTCACGTATTTTAGTTAATCAAAAATTAAAAGAAGCTTCAATCAAAACTAATTGTAAATGGTTATTTAATTCATATTATCCAGGAAAAATTCTACTGCGTGATGGACGTACTGGAGAATATTTTGATAACCCAATTACTGTTGGAAAAAGTTATATTCTAAAACTAATTCACTTAGTTGAAGATAAAATTCATGCGCGTGCAACAGGACCATATTCAATGATTACTGAGCAACCATTAGCTGGAAAATCACAAAAAGGTGGTCAACGTTTTGGAGAAATGGAAGTATGGGCACTTGAAGCATACGGTTGCTCGAATACACTCCAAGAATTATTAACAATTAAATCTGATGATATCGATGGACGTAATGATATGTATGAAGCAATTTTAGTTCGTAAGGAAATTGAAAAACCAAATCCTTCAATTCCCGAATCCTTTTTAGCTTTAATTCGTGAATTACATGCATTAGGTTTAGATTTTTCAATTCATAAATTTGAAGGTGGATTTAATGAAACTACAAATATGCGAGAAATTGAAAAAGATATTTTTAAAGAGTTAGAAACACGTTTAAAATTACGTGCATTATTAGTCCGTAAAAAAGCCGAACAATTTGCTAAATCTAATAATTTCTTAGATAAAAATGATATTTTATCAATGGAGAAATTAAAAGAAAAAACAAAAGTAATTGATAAGTTAAAACATAAGAATTCAGAAAAAGAAAAGTTAGTTTAAAATAACTTTTCTTTTTTCTAACTAACAAAAGTTAAAAATATTTATGAAATCTAGTGAAGAAATTTTAGAATTAGAAAAAACGTTGCAAAAATTAGAAAATCTACATGCGTCGTTTGATTATTTAAGAATAACAATTGCCTCACCTCAAAGAATTAAAAGTTGGGCTGAACGCCGTTTACCTTCTGGGGAAATTGTTGGAGAAGTTTTAAAACCTGAAACAATTAATTTTCGTACACATCAGCCAGAACTTCATGGTTTATTTTGTGAAAAAATTTTTGGACCTACAAAAAATTGGAAGTGTAAATGCGGAAAATATAACGGGTTTGTATTAGATAAAATTTGTGAAGAATGTCAAGTAGAAATAATTGAAGCTCGTGTTCGTCGTTATAGAATGGGTTATATTGATTTAACTTGTCCAGTTACACATTTATGGTATTTAAAAGGTGTACCCAATTATTTATGTATCTTATTAAAATGTTTTGATGAAAAATTAAAAGTAACGGAAATAGAACAAGTTGTCTATTTTAAAGAAGGAGAACGTGATATTCCAAACGATAATCCACTTTATCAATTTATCTATCCCGAAAAAACTCAGAAAAAAAATGAACTCAAAAAGTTATTAAATAATTCAGAAAAACCTTCTTTGATTTCAGATTCTTTCTTTTCATCTTTTGATAAATATCGACCTTTACGTAATTCTCGACCACAAAAACGTCGTGGAACAGAGATTATTAAAGCAGCATTAGAAAGTATTAATATTCGTTCGGAAATCAAATCTTCTCGTAATTTAGTAGATGATATTTGTTTGAAAAATTTGAATACAACGTATATTCCGGATAAATCAATTATTCGTCGTATTCGAATTTTAGAAAGTTTTTTAGCAACAAAAACAGATCCAAGTTGGATGATTTTAACAGTTTTACCTGTTTTACCACCTAATTTAAGACCTTTATTAGAGTTAGAAAGTGGACGATTAGTAGCTGCAGATATTAATGAAATTTATCGTTTAATTATTACACGTAATCAACGTTTATTTGATTTTATGTATCACTTTATTGCTCCTGATTTAATTACTGTACATGGGCGTAAATTATTACAAGAAGGAGTTGATTCATTGATTGATAATGCTCGTTTAGCAAAAGATAAAACCTTTTGTTTAAATAATAAAGCGCTTAAAAGTTTAACTGAAATTTTAGAAGGAAAACAAGGACGTTTTCGACAATCTTTATTAGGAAAACGTGTTGATTATTCAGGACGTTCTGTTATTATTGTTGGTCCAAATTTACGTTTAAATCAATGTGGTTTACCATATGAAATGGCTACGGAATTATTTCAACCATTTTTAATTAATGAATTATTAAAAACAAAAATTCAAGCACCAAGTCATAATACAAAATTAGCAAATATTATTATCAAAAAGAATAAACCTTTTATATGGAGTTTATTAGTTGAATTAACGAAAAAATATTCAATTCTTTTAAATCGTGCTCCAACATTACACCGTTTTGGAATTCAAGCATTTGATCCTGTAATTATTTTAGGTCAAGCAATTCATTTACATCCTTTAGTGTGTACAGGTTTTAATGCTGATTTTGATGGGGATCAAATGGCTGTTCATCTTCCACTTTATGAATCAAGTCAATTAGAAGCTCGTACAATGATGCGTCCTTCTTTTAATGTTTTATCGCCTTCAAATGGTGACGTAATTTTAAAACCAACGCAAGACATGGTTATTGGTTGTTATTATTTAACATTAATGATTAATAACAATAAATCTTTATTAAAAAAATGGTTTTCAAATGAAAAAGAAGCGTTATTAGCATTTTATCAAAAGAAAATCACGATACATACACCAATTTTAGTTCGTTATTCCTTATCAAATTTTAAAATTAAAACAGAAAATGGAAAAATCAAATTTATTGATACTTTAACTAACTTAAATGTAAATGAACGCGAAATTACAATTTATAAAGTATTTCAAAGTGGAAATTTATCAAATAAATATTATCTAATTACAACAATTGGAATATTAATTGCACATTATTTAAACAACGATAATTATCAATTAACAGAATTATTTTTAGAAACAACACCAGGAAGATTAATTTTTAGTATTAATTTTAAACAATCAATTAAAAAATAAAACTATGCTTATTACGCGTACTGTTACAAAAAAAATTTTAGAAACAATTGTTCATGAAACATTTTCTAACTTTGGTGTTTTATCTTCTTCCTCACTGTTAGATTCGTTAAAATTACTTGGTTTTTATTATGCAACAAATGCAGGAATTTCAATTAATATTGAAGATTTAAAAACACCAGACATTAAAAAAGATATTATTAAAAAAGCCAATGAAGAAATTATTGATATTAGTCAACAATGGCAACAAGGTTTTGTTTCAGATACTGAACGTTTTCAAAGTATTATTGATAGTTGGAATATTGCTACAGAATCATTAAAAAACCGAATTGTCGATTATTATCAAATTTTTGATCCTGCTAATAATTTATATATTATGGCCTTTTCCGGTGCGCGTGGAAATATGTCTCAAGTCCGACAACTAGTTGGTATGCGAGGATTAATGTCTGACCAAGAAGGAAAAATTATTGACTTACCTATTCAAGCAAATTTTCGTGAAGGATTAAGTTCAATTGATTATATTATTTCCTCATATGGAGCGAGAAAAGGTATCGTTGATACAGCCTTAAAAACGGCAGATTCAGGTTATTTAACTCGTCGTTTAATTTATATTGCACAAGATTTAATTATTCGTGAAATAGATTGTAAAACAAATGTAGGTTTAATTGTTTTATTAAATAAAAATACAAATATTAAAAATATTATTGGACGTAATTTAATTAATGCCCGTTCATTACGTTACCCATATGGAAAAGTTTATGAAGAAACAAAAATTTTAGATGCTACGTTTTTAAAACAATTAAAACAAATTGGACCTTTAATTTTAAATGTACGTTCGTCACTTACATGTGAAGCAAATGGTTCTGTGTGTCAAATTTGTTATGGGTGGGATTTAGCTCAAGAAAAAATGATTTCCTTAGGGGAAGCTGTAGGGATTATTGCAGCACAATCAATTGGGGAACCAGGTACACAATTAACAATGCGTACATTTCATACAGGAGGTATTTTTACTAGTGAAACTGTAAAACAAATTGTAGCTCCATTTTCCGGAAAAATTCTAATTCCAAGTTCTTTAAAGACAATTTCATATAGAACAAGTCATGGAACAATGGTTTTAAAATTACAGCAAGAAGCAACTTTAACAATTACAAATTGGAAAGGAATTCAAAAAAATGTATTTCTTGATATTGGTTCTTTTTTATATATTAAATCTTCCTCTTTTGTTAAAAAAGGTCAATTAATTGCTGAATATTCAACACAAGCTACAATTCCGGGAAGCCGTCGTTTGAAACCTATTTATACGTCTTTAGCTGGAGAAATACGTTTTGAAAATTTACTAGTACGCAAAATGCCTCGTGATAAACGTACTGTTAAAGTTAATCAAGATGATGGTGTATTGTGGATTGCTGCAGGAAAAATGTTTCCAATTCCAAAGGAAATGTATTATAAATTCCCAAGAGTTTTAGATAAAACAAAGTCCTTTGGAACCTTAAAATTAGTTACGCCTTTTAAAGGAATTACATTAGTTAAAAATGATTCAATTACAATTATTACCAAAACAAATCAAATCACAATAGATTTTTTAAATTTGCGTAAAATTTTACAAAATTGTTCAATAAAATTTTCTTCTATTGTTAAAAATTATCAATATGTAGATCAATATACAATCTTAAGTTTTATTGAAATTTTTCCAAATTATGAAGGTTTAATTTATTCTGTTCGAAAAAAAGAAGCAAAATATATTTCTACCTTATTTGTTATTACGGAAAGTGATGTTTGGAAAATTAATTCTGATCAAATAAATAATTTTTCATTTTTCCAAGATAAAAAAACTATTGTTCGTTCAGGAAATTCATTAAATACAACATCAAAATTTAGTAAATCTGGTTTTTTCTTAAAAAAAGATGGATTTAAAATGATTTTCCAAAGTGCTACACCAATTTTTTTAAGTCGTGGAACAATTTTAAATTATAAACAAGGCGATTTTGTTCTTGAAAAAAAGATTTTTGCAATGTTAGTAAACTATACTCAACAAACTGAAGATATTGTTCAAGGTTTACCAAAAATTGAAGAACTCGTAGAAGCAAGACGCCCAAAAATTAAATCATATTTAGCATTTAGACCAGGAATTTTATTAAATCCTATCTCTAAATTTCAAGAAACATTATTTTATAATTCTATTATTAAATGTATTTCCACTGATCGAAATTTAAACACTAATCTTACAGGAAATAAAAAACCTAAGCAATTTGTTTCTTTAAGTCATAGTGTATTTTTAAAAGATGAAATGATTATATATAATGATAGAATTTTTAAAGCAATTCCAATTCCTTCATCATTTCAACCTTTTGAAGAAAAAACTGGAGAAAAATCCAAAGAAAAAGAATTTGTCTTTCGAAATAATTTTTCAACATTACGTAGTCTTAAAAAGGGTAAAAAACAAGTAGATGTAGAGCGAAAACGTAAGAAAGATGAAGTTTTATTGATTGATAATAAATTAACATTTTCAACTTGGGAATTAAAGTCACAAGTCTTACCTGGAGAACTTTATAAATCTAAAAATAATCAAATAATTAAATGGGCAACTTTAAATACTACTGATTCTTACGTAGTTTTTGAAAATGATAAAAAAGATTATATTGTTAAAACAAATGAGTTTGAATATTTATTTTTAGAATATTTATATCCGTTAGTAAAATATGAAATTCCTTTAACATCTAAGTTATTATTTAACCCAGGTGATTTTGTTGATATTGGAGAACCAATTACCGAAGGAATTATTGATGTTCATGAATTATTAAATATTTTATTCAAATATCATTCTGTTTTAGATGGAATTATGTTAGGAACAAGTCGAAGTTTATATAAATTTCAATTACTACTTGTAAATTCAGTCCAATCTATTTATCAATCGCAAGGCGTAAATATTTCAAGTAAACACATTGAAATTATTGTTCGCCAAATGACTGCAAAAGTAGTTATTAAGCAAAGTGGTGATACACCGCTTTTACCTGGTGAATTAGTGCGTATTTCATTAATTAATGAAATTTATAAAGCCTTAAAAGCAAATAGTTCAACTTTAAAATATAAAATTCCTGAATATGAGCCACTGTTATTATCAGCGACTAATTCTTCATTAAGTAAAGATGGGTTTTTATCGGCAGCAGGATTTCAAGAAACTAAACGTGTTTTAACAAAAGCGGCGATTGAAGGTTCATCAGATTGGTTAAGAGGATTGAAAGAATGTATTATTATTGGTAGGCTAATACCAGCAGGTTCAGCATTTTTAAATTATAAGAGTTATTTAGATAACATTTACTTATTTAAAAATTAATATAAATAGATTAGTTAGAAAACTTTAGCGTGATAAAATAAATTATGAATGAAACATTAAGTAAAAAAGAAATTGCTAAACAATATGTAAAAGCATCTGTTCATTATGGACATCCACCAAAAGAATGGAATCCAAAAATGGCACCATATATTTTATATGCAAAGTATGGATATCATATTTTTGATTTAGTAAAAACTTCAAAATTATTAAAATTAGCAGGAAATGTCTTACAAAAAAAAGCTGAAAAAGGTGGAAAATTTTTATTTGTTGGAACAAATAAATTATCATCATCAATTGTTGCTAAACAAGCAAAACGTTGTAATGCATTTTATATTAACTACCGTTGGTTAGGTGGAATGTTAACAAATTGGAATACAGTCCAAAATCGTATTCAACGTCTTAAATTTTTAGAACAACAAGAATTAGAAGGTGTATTTGAAAAACTTTCAAAAAAAGAATATAGTGCTCAACGTAAAGAAATTGATAAACTTCGTCGTTTATTTAATGGAATTAAAGATATGACAAATTTACCTGATGTTGTAGTATTTACAAATCAGTTAAAAGATTCTTTAGCAATTCAAGAATGTTTACGCTTAGGAATTCCAACAATTTGTATTGTAGATACAAATTGTAATCCCGATCTTATCCCTTATCCAATTCCAGCAAATGATGATTCAAGTTCGTCAATTAATTTCATTTTAAATTATTTAGTAAATAGAATTACAGCTGGATATAATATCATTGATAAAAAAACAAGTACAGATTAATTTTTAATTAAATTTTTTTTGTTATTTTTGATAAGAAATTTGTTTATTCTTTCGAATCACTTAATTAATATACAATAACTATATATAAATTATTAATAATAACGAATAGTTATTGTATATTAATAAGAAATCATGAATCTTTAAACATTCACAACGATTAATTAATAGATATGAATACGTTTCTTTTGTCAAAAATCGAAGTTGGATCGCATTTATATGTAAATTTTGGTGAAAATTTACATTTACATGGTGAAACAATTATTGTTTCATCATTAGTTATTCTTTTACTAAGTTTATTTTTAGTATTAGGAACAAGTAATTTACAAAAAGTACCTGGAAATTTACAAAATGTAGTAGAAGTTATTTATGAGTTAATTAAGAGTATTGCCTTAACACAAATGGGACCTTCTTATTACTCACAATTTTTACCTTTTATTGCAACAATTTTCTTATTCGTTTTAGGTTCAAACTGGGCGGGAGCATTAGTTCCATGGAAATTAATTGAAATTCCAGAAGGAGAATTAGCTGCACCAACAAATGATATTAATACTACAGCATGTTTAGCAATCTTAACTTCTTTAACATATTTCTCTGCAGGATTTAAAATTAAAGGAATTGGATACTTTAAACGTTATGTAAAACCAACAGCTCTTTTATTACCAATTAATATTGTTGAAGATTTTATTAAACCATTATCTTTAAATTTCCGATTATTTGGTAATATCTTAGCAGATGAATTAACTGTTACAGTATTATGTTCATTAGTTCCAATTTTAGTTCCAGTACCAATTATGGTATTAGGATTATTTGCAAGTTCTGTACAAGCATTAATTTTTGCTACTTTAGCTGCAGCCTATATTGGTGAAGTTATTGAATAAAACCAAAACTTTAAATGAAATTTGTTAATTCTTTGAGATAGTTTTTTAAAATTTTTATCTTATGGTAGATTCTATCATTTCTGCTGCTTCTGTTGTTGCTGCTGCTGTAGCTGTTGGTTTCGCTGGTATTGGACCTGGTATTGGACAAGGAAACGCTGCTGGTCAAGCTGTTGAAGGTATTGCTCGTCAACCAGAAGCTGAAGGGAAAATCAGAGGTACTTTATTATTATCTTTAGCGTTCATGGAATCTTTAACAATTTACGGTCTTGTAGTTGCACTTTCTTTATTATTTGCAAACCCATTTGTTAATGGATAAAAGATCCATTTAGTTTCTATAAGTTTTCTTATAGAAACTAAATCTTTTAAATTTTATTAATTGAGAACCTAAATTATTTTATGATTTCTTCAGGAACTTTTCTTCTGAATGCAGGTGGTTTATTTGATTTCGACTTAACATTTGTAGCTGAAACAATTTTATTTATTATTCTTGCTCTTGTAGTAACGTTTGCATTTATTTCACCTATTTCGAAACAATTAGATGAACGTGCAGAATTTATTAATTATACTTTACGTAAATCAACAATTTTATTAACATTTGGTTATGAAAAATTGTCTGAATGTATTGGATTATTAACTCAAGAAATCAATGAAATGAATCGTCAATTACGTTTAACTAGAAACTTTACAAATTCTAGTTTTGAAGACGAAGTTGCTTCTGTACAAAAACAAAACTTAAAATTATTAAGTAAGTTAAAAGGTGATCTTTCAATCAAATCTGCATACTTATTTTCAAATGTAACAGGTGAATTAATTTCTCTTACAGATAGTTTTTTCACAAAAAAATTCAAATCAGCATCTTAAAATCTTTAACATTTAAGTAAAACTTATTTATCATAATTATGGAATTAAATTTCTTTTCGTTTTTCTTAAATAATGAAGAAGCGTTTATTGAACTAAATCCAAATATCTTAGAGACAAATCTTGTCAATATTTTAATTTTGATTGGTCTTTTAGTTTATGCTAATAAAACTTCATTTAGTGTAACATTAGAAAATCGTCAAAAAGAAATTATTCAGACGATTGAAAATGCACAAAAAGATGTTGTAAATGCTTCAAATTATTATTATTTAGCTGAAAAAGGTTTTACACAAAGTTTATTTTGGTTACAATCTTGGAAGGCATTATATGAAAAAGATAAACTTGATTTAGTTAATAACAAATATAAAATTGTTAAAACTGGATTAACAGAAACGTTTACAACAACAGAAAATCTTATTAAAAATTTTGAAAATAAAGCTTTTCTTTCTCTACAAAAATATATGATTTTTGTAACAGCAAGTAAAATTTTAAGAAAATTTTTATATTTATCAGAAGCAGAACAATCAAAACTTATCGAAGTAACTATTTCGAAATTAGGAGGATTTAAAAAATGAGTTCTAGTAAAAAAATAGTTGCGACTTATGCTAAATCTTTATTTCAAAATGTAAATAGTTTACAAGCTTCTAAAACATCAAAAGATTCTTTTGAAGTTTCAAAAATCACAGCTGTAGATCAAAAAACATTTGTTCCAACAGTATATATTGTTGGTGAAGAGTTATTATTAATTCGTTCAACTTTAATTTCATCGAAAAAATTAAAAGATTTTTTCAACAATCCTACATATGCTGAACAACAAAAATTAGAAGTAATTTTAAGTATTTTTCCAGGATTAACAGTTACAATGAAATCTTTCTTAAAAGTATTAACAGAAAGAAGTCATTTATCATTAATTCCTGAAATTAGTGAAGAATATAATGAAATTTTATTAAAATTTAAACATTCAACAAAAGTAAAACTTGTAACTGCTAGTGTTTTACAAGAAGGATATGGTAATTTATTATTACAAACATTAAAAGATTTAACAGGTTCAAAAGAAGTTATTTTAAATATTTCTTATAATCCAAAATTATTAGGTGGATTAGTTTTAGAATATAAATCAACTTCAATTGATGCTAGTATTTTAAAAGAATTTAGTCTTTTCTTTAATGATGTATAATTAACTTTTTTATAATTAAGTATTGTTTTAAAATTTATCCAAAATAGACTAACCAAGTAAAAATTAACGTATATGAAAAATGTAAGCCAATTAACTAATTTTGTTCAAAATAAGTTAAACGAATATACTCAAACAACAACAAGAACAGCAGATGTTGGAATTGTATTACAAGTTGGAGATGGAATTGCACGTATTTTTGGTTTAGAAAATGTAGCATCTGGTGAACTTTTAGAGTTTGAAGATCAAACAATTGGTATTGCATTAAACTTAGAAACAAGTAACGTTGGTGCTGTATTAATGGGAACTGGGCGTAATATTAAACAAGGAAGTAGTGTAAGAGCAACAGGAAAAATTGCTCAAGTTCCTGTAGGTACAGATTTATTAGGACGTGTAGTAGATGCATTAGTAACTCCTATTGATGGAAAAGGAAGTATTGTTACATCTGAAACACGTTTAATTGAATCTCCAGCACCTGGAATTATTGCAAGACAATCTGTATGTGAACCATTACAAACTGGAATTGTTTCTATTGATTCAATGATTCCAATTGGTAGAGGACAACGTGAATTAATCATTGGAGACCGTCAAACTGGAAAAACTTCAATTGCATTAGATACAATTATTAATCAAAAATCTGAAGACGTAGTATGTGTATACGTTGCAATTGGTCAAAAAGCTTCAACTGTTGCACAAGCTGTAACAACTTTAGAAGAGAAAAATGCATTAGCTTATACAGTTATTGTTGCTGCAAATGCAAGTGATCCTGCAACATTACAATATTTAGCTCCATATACTGGTGCAACTATTGCTGAATACTTTATGTATAAAGGAAAAGCAACGTTAGTAATTTATGATGATTTAACAAAACAAGCTCAAGCTTACCGTCAAATGTCATTATTATTACGTCGTCCACCAGGTCGTGAAGCATTCCCTGGAGATGTATTCTATTTACACTCTCGTTTATTAGAACGTGCAGCAAAATTAAGTAAAAAACTTGGTGGTGGAAGTATGACTGCTCTTCCAATCATTGAAACTGAAGCTGGAGACGTATCTGCTTACATTCCAACAAACGTAATTTCAATTACAGATGGTCAAGTTTTCCTTTCAAAAGATTTATTTAACTCAGGTATTAAACCAGCAATTGATGTAGGTATTTCTGTATCACGTGTAGGTTCTGCAGCTCAAATTAAAGCTATGAAACAAGTTGCTGGTAAATTAAAATTAGAATTAGCTCAATTTGCGGAATTAGAAGCATTTTCTCAATTTGCATCTGATTTAGATAAAGCAACTTTAGCTCAATTAGCACGTGGACAAAGATTAAGAGAATTATTAAAACAACCATCAAATTCTCCAAAATCTGTAGAAGAACAAGTAGCTTTAATTTATGCTGGAACTAATGGATATTTAGATGGATTACCGTTAACTGTTGTTCAAACATTTGCGGCAAATTTACAAGAATATTTAACAGTAAAAGATACTAAATTTATTTCTTTAGTAAAAGAATCTAAGAAAATTGATGATGCATCTGAAGCTTTATTAAAAGAAGCTATTGCAAAAGTTTTACAAGAAGTTCAAACTGCAAGTTAAAAATTCAATAATAGAAAATGGTTAGAGTTCTTTTAAAAAAGACTCATAACCATTTTCTTCTAGATATTCAACTAATTCTAAATTCCCTGTTTTAATTATTTTCCCATTGATCATAATATGTACATGTGTTGGTTTTAAATAAGTTAAAATTCTTGGGTAATGTGTAATTACAATCAATGAAGAATTTGAAGCACGATTAGTTAAAATACCATCACAAATAATTTTAATTGCATCAACATCTAATCCTGAATCAATTTCATCTAGAATTATTAATTTGGGATTTAATAATAACATTTGTAAAATTTCATTACGTTTTTTTTCTCCTCCTGAAAATCCTTCATTTAAATTACGATTTAAAAATTCAGATTTCATTTTTAATTTGTCTAAGAGTCTTTGTGTTAATTCCATAAATTCCAATGGTCCTAACTCTGCTTTTTTCTCATATTTTTGTTTTTCATTATATGCTAAACGTAAAAAATCATAATTCGTTACACCAGAAATTTCAATTGGATATTGAAAAGCCAAAAATAATCCCTCATGTGAACGAATTTCAGGAGCTAAATCTAATAAATTTTTTCCGGCAAAATTAATAGTTCCTTTTTGGACTTCATACGCTGGATGACCTGCTAATATTTTTGAAATCGTACTTTTACCTGAACCATTTGGACCCATAATAACATGAATTTCATTTTCACCAATTTGTAAATTAAAATTTTTAATAATTTTTGTATTTTCAATTGAAGCTTCTAAATTTTCAATATTTAATAATGTTTGATGCATATTTACCCTACTGTACCTTCTAATTTTAATGCTAATAACTTATCAGCTTCACTTGCAAATTCCATTGGAAGCATCGTAAAAACATCTTTACAAAATCCACTAATTAGTAAACTAATTGCTTGTTCTACGCCAACCCCACGTTGCATTAAATAAAATAATTGTTCTTCACTGATTTTTGAAATTTTTGCTTCGTGTTCAACAATCGAATTTGAATTCCAAATATCTAAATACGGATATGTACATGCTAAAGAAGACGATCCAATTAAAAAAGAATCACATTGAGAAAAGTTACGTGAAAAACTAGCATTTGAGGCAATTTTAACTAGTCCACGATACGAATTCTTCGAAGAACCACAAGAAATACCTTTTGAAATTATTTTACTCTTTGTCCCTTCCCCTAAATGCAACATTTTTGTACCAGTATCTGCTTGTTGATAATTATTTGTTAATGCGACTGAATAAAATTCACCAGAAGAATTTTTCCCTAATAAAATACAACTAGGATATTTCCAAGTAATGGATGAACCGGTTTCTACTTGGGTCCATGAAATATTGGCATTTTTTCCAATACATAAACCACGTTTAGTAACGAAATTGTAAATTCCACCAATACCTTCTTCATTACCACTATACCAATTTTGAACTGTTGAATATTTAATTTTTGCATTTTCAAAAGCAATTAATTCAACAATTGCTGCATGTAATTGATTTTCACTGAATTGAGGAGCCGTACATCCTTCTAAATAATTAACACTACTATTTTTTTCCGCAATAATTAAAGTACGTTCAAATTGACCTGAGTCTTTATCATTAATACGAAAATAAGTTGATAATTCTAATGGACACGTAACATTTTGGGGAACATAACAAAATGAACCATCACTAAATACGGCAGAATTTAAGGAAGCAAAAAAGTTATCACCAGAAGAAACAACTGTACCTAAAAATTTTTCAACTAAATTTGGGTATAATTGAATAGCTTCCGAAATTGAGCAAAAAATAACACCGGATTTGGCTAATTTTTCTTTATAAGTTGTAGCAATTGAAACACTATCAAAAACAGCGTCTACGGCTACATTAGCTAATTTTTTTTGCTCATCTAAAGCAATCCCTAGTTTTTCAAAGGTACGTAAAATTTCTGGATCAATATCATTTAATGATTCTACTTTTTTCTTTTGTTTTGGTATAGAATAATAAGTAATATCATTATAATTAATGGGATTAATTTCTAAATTTGCCCACATTGGAAAATTCATGGTTTTCCATTTTTTATATGCTTTTAAACGAAAATTTAATAAGAATTCTGGTTCTTCTTTTTTATGTGATAATAAACGAATAATTTCTTCATTAATACCAGGGGGAAATTTTTCCGTTTCTATTTGTGTTTGAAAACCATATTTATATGGTTGATTTAACACTTGTTTAATTTCTAAATTAGTTTGGTTTTTTAAATCATTCATAATTTTTTAGTATTCTCAAAAATTTTTTGTAACTTAGAGCCAGTTATAATATAAATTATAGTTTATAAAAAACAAATTTAATAAAAGTCAAATTGGGGTAAATGGCGAAATTGGTAAACGCATCATTCTCAAAAAGTGATAACAATTGTTTTATGGGTTCGAATCCCATTTTACTCATAAAAAAGAATTAATAACTAAAATTTAAAAAAAACTATTTACTTATAATAATATATTGTGGCACCTTTTAATAGACTAATATTTATCATTTTATTTTTTATGACAAATTTACTAAAAACGTTTTATCGTAGTTTTATTTCTTTATTAGTTTTATTTGCTTTTAATTCAGCATCTTGGGCAAGTACTTTAGATGATGCTATTCGTACAGTTCCTTTAAATGCAACAAAAACAGTAACATTAACACCTGAACAAGTTAAAAGAGGAAAACGCCTTTTTATTAATACATGTAGTGTATGTCATACAGGTGGAATTACAAAAACTAACCCGAACGTTGGTTTAGATACAGAAGCACTAGCTCTAGCAACTCCAGCAAGAAATACAATTGAAAGTTTAGTAGATTATATGAAAAATCCAACAACATATGATGGATTAGAATCAATTGCAGAAATTCATCCAAGTATTCGTAGTGCAGATATTTTTCCTAAAATGCGTACTTTAACAGAAGATGATTTATATACAATTGCTGGTCATATTTTAATTCAACCAAAAATTGTTGCAGAAAAATGGGGTGGTGGTAAAATATACTATTAAAATTAATAGTATATTTTTTCCTTATTAATAATTAACTAGATAATTTTAAAAATGCTTATTCTTGATTTTTTTAACAGTGTCAATTCATTTTTAAGTTCGTTCTATGATAAAGAAACAACAGTGTATTTAATTCGTACATTTTCAGTTTTTTTATTAAATTTAACTTCGTATTTTTATATTTTTTTAAAATTTTATAAGGTTTTATGTTATTCAAAAATGACTTTTGAATGGTTACCAATGATTAATCCTTATATTTGGCCTTTTTCAGTTTTCCAAGTTCTAACAGGTCCGTATTTCTCTTTCTGGTCGAAAGTATTACCGAGTATTAAGCTTGATAAGTCTTCGGTAGAAATTTCTGGAATAGTAGCCTTAGAGGTTTTAAATTCGTTAATTTATTTTTGTGTTCGTTTTACAAATCTTTTACTGGTTATTTTAGAAGAAAGTGAAAAAAATACTTTATTAGGATCGTAATCAAAAATAAATTTTAAAAAGACTTTAAAATTTATTTTTAATTACGTATAATTATTTATTGGAATAATCAATATTAATATTATGTTAAAAATTAGACTTAAAAGAACTGGTCGTAAAAATAAACCTTTTTATAGAATTGTTTTAATGGAAAATTTATCAAAACGTGATGGAAATAGTATTGCCGAATTAGGTTACTATGATCCAATTAAAAAAGTAATTAATTTTGATAAATTTACATTACATAAATATTTAAATTGTGGTGCTTATCCAACAAATACAGTACGTCATTTAATTTCAAAAATGTTAGATGAAACTACTAGTTTATAATTTATAACAAGTGAATTTTTTATTCACTTGTTATCATAGTTGAAACAATACTAATACTATTCCATAAAATAGCACGAACTGATTTAGCGGAATCAACTAATCCATCAGTTAAAGTATGTACCATTTTCTTTTCTGTTAAATCATAACCATAAGGATATCCTAATTTTAAAATTTCCTGAGAAATTTTATAACGTGGTACATTTGCATTAATAAATAATTCATCATACGGACGAACCAATGTCTCCGCAATAATTTGACCTGCAAAAATTTCATCGCCAATTAAATTTAAACTAGCCCAATTTAAAATTTCGTTTTGTAAATATAAATAAAAACACCCCCCACCTGGTAAAATCCCTTCTTCTAATGCGGAACGAATTGTATTAATGGCATTTTCTACTTTTTGACGTTGTTCTTCAATTTGATATTTATTAGAAATTCCAATTTTAATTTTCGCAATGTATCCTGATAAGCGTGCAATACGTGTTTTGAATAAGTTTTTTTCATATTCAGTTTCACTTGTTAATAAATCACGATTTAACTCATTAATACGACGTTTTGCTATTAATTTAGCGAATTTTGAAACAATAAAAGTACTTTTTTCTTTTTTAATAATAACTTTTTCTACTTGTCCTAAATCTTCAACACTAAATGTAACATTTGAATCTTTTAAATTTGAAACAAAGTAATTAGAATGTGTTAATAAAGATAAATCTTCTAATAAACCATTTTTAACAAATTTAATTGAAGTATATTTTACAACTACAACTTTTAATTTTTTTTGAATATTATTTAAAACTAATGTAGAAATAATTTCTTTATTAATTTCTTCCGCTACTATGACTAATGGACGATTATTTGTTTTTATATATTCAATAACTTCACGAATTTGATTTAAAGAGTTAATTGGGTTGCTCGTGATTAATAAATAAGGATTATCATAAATAACTTCAAAATTTTTCAAATCATTAACAAAATATGAAGATGCATACCCTTTATCTAATTCAATTCCTTGAACAACTTCAATTTCATTTTCAGGTGAAATATTTTCTTCAACTAAAATTAAACCATCACGGCCAATTTTTGTTACACATTGTTTTAAAAGTAAAAACAACTCATTATTAACTTTTTTTCCAAGAGCTGTTTTTAAAATGCCAATTAATTCTGATAATTGTGAAACTGGACTAGAAAATTCAATTACTTTATCAACTAAAAAATATGATAAACGTTTTAAACCATTGCTAATAAAAATGGAATTATAGCCATTGACAAGAAAACGCAATGAACTTAATAATAACTGACAACTAAAAAGAATTGTTGTTGTTGAACCATCTCCTGAAATTGTATATGTTTTATTTGCTGCTTGTTCTAAAAGCTTTAAAATAACATTTCCCGCACTTGTTGGAAAATCTAATGATTTCATTAAACTTGATCCACTAGTAATAAATTCTAAATTTCCTTTTGGATCAGAAACAATACCATTTTTTCCTGTTGGTCCTAAAGTAATTTTAATACATTTATCAATATCATTAATTGTTTCTAAATTCGTATTAAATTCGTCAAATAATGAGAAATTTTTTTGTTTTTTCATAATTTTACTTTTATTGTAAATTTGATAACTTAAAAAGTTGTAAAAATTTATCTTTTTAATATATAATAAGCAATTATAGGGCATGTAGCTCAGAGGCTAGAGCACGTGGCTACGAACTACGGTGTCAGGGGTTCGACTCCCTTCTTGCCCATTTTTTAATTTTTCTTGTTTATCTATAACAGTTTATGTTATATATATTATTTGTATGTAACTATACTTTTAATGGGATGTAGCCAAGTGGTAAGGCAACGGACTTTGACTCCGTTATTCGTAGGTTCGAACCCTCCCATCCCAGCTTTAAAAAATTAACTTGAAATAACTTATTATGAGTGTTGAAATACAAATAATTGAAAATATTGCGGAAACAAGTTTACCGTTAATCAAATTGACAAAATCAAGAAATGGGAAAACAGGTACTGCAACTTTTATTTTTATTAAACCAATTAGCTTTGAATATTTAATCTATCAAAATACTACTATACATGGTATTTATTTACTATGGGAAAATAAAAAAATTATGACCACTGATATTAAAATTTTATTTAAAAATGGTAAACCTTTTATTTTAAAAGCTATTTTTATTTTAAAAAATTCTAAAGAATGGTTTAATTTTTTAAATTTTATGAATTATTACTCAAAAGAAGCCGGATTATCTTTTGACGAAAAAAATACACCGTTTTAAAATTATAAAATGAAATTTTTACTATGGAATATTCTTTATATGACTTAAATAAATCAAGTAATTTAAATGATTTAACGCTTCCTACTCTGATTGATAAATTAAATTTAATTGGTTTTGAAGTTGATGATATTTTCATTGAAGAATTTAAAACAAATCCAATTCTTAATAATATTAGATTATTAATTAAAATTCCGTCTAATCGTGAAGATTTATTAAATGAAACCTTTTTCAAAAATGAGTTGTCTAATATTTTTTTATTTAAATTAAAAAATCGTTGGAGTAATTTAAAATTAACTTATTTATTTTTACTTAAACAAAATTATCAACAATCGCTCAATTATCAAACCATTAAAATTAATTCAGAATTACCTAATATATTAGTGTATAAAATTCAGGGAACGCAATTACCTAATTTTAAAACACCAACATGGATTAAAAATAAGTTAATTAATGCGGGTTTACCTGTTTCCATGACAATTCAAGATTTAATTACTTTAGTAAATTTTGAATGGGGACAAACTTTAAATCTTTTATCTATAAAAAACAATTTTGAAAGTTTAAAATTAGAACAACTTCAAAATCCCGTAAAATGGGAAGGTGAGGAAAATTATTTATTAGATAAAGGTACCATTGTTATTAAAAACGATCAAAATGAAATTTTAAGTACGTTAGGTATTTTTACGCCATTAAATATAAAAATAGAATCATTAAATAAAATTTCAATTGAAGGTTATGTCTATGATATTCATGAAAATTCTTTAAAATTGAATACTATTAACACGCGAATTTCATTACGTTTTTTAAGAAAAAGTTATTTAGAAACGTTTAGATTTGCTTTTCAACGACTATTAACTCTTTTAACACTTTTAAATGTAACAGAACTTGAATTAAAAAAATATTGTAATTTTACCAGTGGGTTAGAATTAAAACCTAATAGAATATTAAAATTAAATAAAAATGTTCTAAAACAAACTTTAAATATTCAAGTAATTGATTTAACTATTTTTCAAAAAGCAAATTTAAGGCTTTTATGTAAAACACAAAATGAATTATATTTTCAAATTCCTAATGTTCGAAAAGATTTAATGCGTGAAGTAGATTTAATTGAAGAATATAGTCGTTTTATTGGTTATAAAAATTTTCAAGAAATTTTACCTACTAAGAATTTAGTCTATTATCGAAAAAATAAAAAAAGTATAGAGTTTATTAAACAATATTTTTTAAATCACGGATTTAATGAAGTTGTTACAAATTCCATTCACGAATTATCAAAACAAAAGTCTTTTTCTGTTCAAATTAATAATCCTTTAAATACGGATTTAATTTGTTTACGTAATAACTTGTTAGATAGAGTAATTCAAGTTTTTGAAGCTAATAGTAAATCAAATAATCAAAATAATAATTATTTTGAAATTGGAAGGGTATTTAAGAATTCTAATAAAAAATTGATTGAACAAGATAAAGTAGCTGGAATTTTTCAATATACTAATGTTGAACGTACAAATAATCTTTCTTTAGAATGGTTTATTGCTAAAGGCTTTATTGAAACGTTCTTACAGAATTTTGGTTATTCTAATATTTCTTATCAAGAATATCAAGAAATTAATTCTTATTACCATCCGCGACGTACGGTTTATTTAAAAGTTAATAATAAAATTTTAGGAAAATTTGGTGAATTAAATCCGCTAACTGTTAATTTGTCTGGAATAAAAACTCCGGTTTACATTTTTGAACTTAATTGTATTTATTTCCAAAATTGGAAGTTAGAAAGCAAAATTTTAAATTATGAGGAATATTCAAAATATCCCATTATTACAAAAGATTTATCTTTTACAATTTCACGTAATCAAACGTTCTCTGAAATTAAAGAGGTTATTCGTCATAATTCAAATAATTTAAAAACAGTCGAATTTTTTGATATTTATTATGAACCAAATAACTTAGAATTTGTTAATATTGGATTACGTTTAGAATTTCAATCAAAATTCCAAACATTAGTTACGGAAGTAATTGAAGATGAGATTTTAACAATTAAAAATCAATTAATAACAAAATTTAAAGTTAATTTTAAATCCTAATCTAAAAAACTAAAAGAAAAATAATATAAATTATTTAATTTACTTGTATATATTACAATTTTACTTAAAAAATTATGACAGATATTGCAACGATAGAAGATTTATATGCATTATCAGACGCTTCTATGTTTATAGAAGACGAATATGATGATTATGAATATGATGACGAAGAAAAAGGTCCTGCTTTAGAAATTTATGGAACAGATTTAACATTATTAGCACGTCAAGGGCAACTAGAAGAATGTTTTGGTCGCGAAAAAGAACTATTAGAATTAATGGAAATTTTAGTTCGTCGTCAAAAAAATAACCCTGTTTTAGTTGGAGATGCCGGAGTTGGTAAAACAGCAATTGTCGAATTATTTGCAAGTAAAATTGTTAATAATTTAGTTCCTTTTGTTTTAGAAGGTAGAAGTGTTGTAAGTTTAGATTTAGCACGTATTGTAGCTGGGTCTCGTTATCGTGGTGAATTTGAATTACGTTTTCAACGTGTTTTAGATGAAGTTTTAGCGCAACCCAATATTATAATCTTTATTGATGAAATTCATAACATTGGAGGAACAGGTTCCGCTGAAGGATCATTAGATGCTGCCAATATTTTAAAACCAGTTTTATCACGTAGTGGATTTCAATGTATTGGTGCAACAACAACAAAAGAATATCAACGAATTGAAAAGGACCCTGCATTAAATCGAAGATTTCAACCAATTAAAGTTAAAGAACCCACAGTTGATCAAACAGTTCAAATTTTATATGGTTTACGTCCAAGTTTAGAAGCATTTCATAATGTTGAGATCTTACCAGGTGCAATTCGTTTAGCAGCAGATTTATCTGCGCGTTATATTTATGATCGTTTTTTACCAGATAAAGCAATTGATTTAGTCGATCGTGCATCTGCAAAAGAAGTTATTCGTTTAACAAATGTAACTGAAGGATCTGTTATTGGTTCTTTAGTAAATGCAGGACTAAATAATATTGGAACTTTACGTATTGAAGCTTTTCGTCGTGGAGATATTGCATCTGAATTTGTTTTCCAAGAAATTGAAAATGCGTATCGTAACTTTTTATTACGTTGGATTGAATCACCATTAACAATTCCAGAAGAAAGTAAACCAATTTTATCACCTATTTCACAAAATCTTTTTGACCGAATGAGAGTGTCTGTTTTAAAACGTGTTGATGAATTATTATTTTCATCTAGTAAACCTCGTTCAATGACAAAAGTTGTTAAAAAAATTAGTGATTTATCAATAGAAAAAAATCAAGAAATTTATGATGAAATTGTTAGTGATTTAAGTGATGGAATTGTCCCAACATTAAGTATTTATCGTATTTCTTTATTTTTATTTGGAGAATGGATTGAAGGAGAAGAATTAAAATTCTTAACAGGAAATTTTAAAGAGGAATATTTTGCGGATTTAGCAAATATTGCAAATGAATTTAAAATGTATGAATATTTATGTAATATTCGTGAAACTATTGGAAAAAATCCAATTTTATTTTCTCCACAAAATGATTTTTGTGAAAAAGATATTGAATCATATGAAGAAAAATATGAAATATTAAGTGAACTTGAAGAAAAACGTATTGAAGTTTTTAAAGAATTCCTAATGGAATTAAAACCTATTTTACGTAAAGGAATTGTTGAAAGTTTAAAATATAGTTCAGAAATTACTGTTTCCGATAATGAATTAACAACAATTTATAATTTATTAGGTTATTTTTCAACAGATACCGGTCGTGAATTTCTATATAATTTAGATGATCCAGAATTAATTCGTCGTGCCCGTAAATTAGGAGATTTCAGTGGATTAAAAAAACGTATTACACAACGTGAAATCCGTGAATTATTAGCTGATATGACTGGAATTCCAATTCAATCAATTTCAAGTATCGAGTCTGAAAAACTTGTTAATTTAGAATCAACATTACATAAGCGTGTAATTGGGCAAGAAGAAGCAATTTCAGCAATTGCAAAAGCTATTCGTCGTTCACGTTTAGGAATTCAAAACCCAAATCGTCCAATTGCAAGTTTTATGTTCTGTGGTCCAACTGGGGTTGGAAAAACTGAAGTAACAAAAGCTTTAGCAGTAAGTATGTTTGGTGCAGAAAGTGATATGATTCGTTTTGATATGTCTGAATTTATGGAAAAATTTACAGTATCACGTTTAATTGGATCTCCACCGGGTTATGTTGGATATGATGATGGTGGACAATTAACAGATGCTGTTCGTCGAAAACCATATTCTGTTGTTCTATTTGATGAAGTTGAAAAAGCTCATCCTGATATTTTAAATGTTTTATTACAAATTTTAGAAGACGGAAGATTAACAGACAGTCAAAAACGATTAGTTCCATTTGATAATACAGTTATTATTATGACTTCAAACGCTGCAGCTGATGAAATTCAACAAATTATTAAAGCTGAGCGTCAAGCCAAAATAAATGATGTACCAGAAGAAAAACAACTACCAGAAACAACTAGTAGTGACGAAGCTGCTTCAAGTGTTTACGAAGATGAATATGCTGGAGCAATTAAATTTTTAGATTCCCCAATTACAGAAAATTTCTTAACAGATATTAAGGATCAACTGCGTGTTGAATTTGAAAAATCTTTTAGAAATTTAAAAGAGTATGAATTTTTAGAAAATGAAATTAAAAAAGCAAATAATTCTGGTGATTCAACTGCAAAAGAAAAACAAACAAATAGTAACTTAAAAGGTGCTGTTTTAGAACGTTTAAGTACTATGTTCTTACCAGAGTTTTTAAATCGTTTAGATGATATTATTATTTTTCAACCACTGAAACCAGAAGAACTAAGAAAAATTTGCGATATTATGATTCGTCAAGTTAGTGAAAGGGTAAAAGTAAAACAAATTATTTTATCTGTTGATGAAAAAGTTAAAGCAAAATTAACGCGTGAAGGTTATAATCCATTATTTGGAGCACGACCATTACGTCGTTTAGTTACTAAATATGTTGAAGACTTAATTTCTGAAAATTTATTACAAAATCCATTAGCAAAACAATCACGAACAATTAAGATTATATTAAATGAAAATGATCAAGTTGTGGTTAAGAAAGATGAATTAATTTAAATAAAAATCCTTTTATGCAAGTTTATTGCATAAAAGGATTTATATTCATAAGAGTTGACATTCGTATAAATATAAATCATAATTATATTTATGAAATAAGTTACTCTTTGCCGAGATAGCTCAGTTGGTAGAGCAGTGGATTGAAGATCCTCGTGTCACCAGTTCAAATCTGGTTCTTGGCATTTTATTCGTTTAAGTTTGTAAACGTTGTTATATTTGAATTAAACTGAAGTTTTACTGTTCCAACAGGTCCATTTCGATGTTTAGCAATTATAAATTCAGTAATTTGATGTTCTGTTTTTGTTTTTTCTCCATAATAATCTTCGCGATATAACATTATGACAATATCAGCATCTTGTTCTATTGAATTATGTAATAATAAATTTTGCAGAAAATAATTATGATAAATAGGAATTGTTTTATCATAAACAGGTTTTAGTCCTTTATACTCTATTAACTCAATAGGACGATAATTAGCTATTAAGTTAGATAAAATAAACAAATTTGGCGTTACGAAATATAATTTATCTTCTTTTTGCAATTCATAAATTTTTGTCCACCCTTTTAAAGATAATAACTTGTGAGTACTTGTTAAAATAACATTTCCAAAATTTGAAAAGTTTAAATTAAATGTTGGTTTTGTTCCTTTTAAATTGAAAAGTTTTAAGTTATTAGAAATTACTTCATTTTTTCTCCATGAATTAAATTTTAACTGATGTAAAGTATTGATTTTATTTAAACAACCACTTTCTCGTAAATCAGATAACATTGGACGTTTATTAATTCTTGATTCTACATTTCGACTTAATTGTGATAAAACAATTATAGGAATTTCGAATTCTTTAGCTAAAAGTTTTAAATTACGTGTAATATAGGAAATTTCTTGTACTCTATTTTCCATTTTAAAATTTAACTTCATTAATTGTAAATAATCAATAATTACTAATCCGGCTTTTTGTTTATTAGTAAAAATTTTTCTTAATTTTGAACGAATTTCAATTAATGTTAAATTTGGATTATCATCAATAAAAATAGGGAGTTCAACCATTTTTTTCATCGCAAAACTTAAATTTTTCCATTCGTTAGAGCTCATTCGTCCAGATTTTAAACGATTACTATTGATATTGGAAGAAGTTGAAATAAAACGATAAATGATTTGTTGTCGCGACATTTCCAAAGTAAAAATAAGTAAAGGAATTTTATAATTTTCTACAATATTTTTAGCTAAATTTAAAGAAAAAGCTGTTTTTCCCATTGAAGGTCGCCCGGCAATAATAATTAAATCAGATTTTTGTATTCCTTGTAAAATAGAATCTAAATCTTTGAAATTAGTTTTTAGTCCTAACGTAGTTTTTTGTTTAATTTTTCCTTTTAATTCTGTAAATACTTCATCAATTAATTCAGCAATACTATAAACTTTTTGTGATACTTTTTGTTGATTTAAGGTATATACAGCTTGTTCCATTTTATCTAAAATTAAATCTAAATTTTCCGACGTAGTATAACCCCAAGTAATAAATTGTTTACCTAATTCAATAATTAAACGACGAATATATTTTTCATTGATTTGTTTTATATATTCAGAAATTGACCCAAAATTTTCGAAACGATTAATGATCATAATAAGTCTTTCAATTCCACCAATTTTTATTAAACAATTTTTATCTTGTAAATAACCAATTAAAAGAGTTAATGTAATTGAACTATTTTGTTCATTTAAATCTATTAAACTTTCGTAAATAATTCGATGTGGTTCAAAATAAAAACTTGCTGGTTTAAGTTCTGGTAAAATATCTTTAATTAAATGTGGGTTTGTAAGTAAAAGATTTAGAACAGATTGTTCAGCGAGAAAATTATTTGGTAATACGGAATTGTTCGAATATTTGAATTTTGTTGCTTCCATTATTAAAGTTCAAAAATAATTAAATTAAGAATTTTAGTGGTAAATTAGATTTTTAAAATATCCTAAACTGTATTATAATTTATACATATAAAAATTTTAGCGTCCTTAGTTCAGTTGGTAGAACGCAGGTCTCCAAAATCTGGTGTCGAGGGTTCGAGTCCTTCAGGGCGCGCTTAATTTATGGTGGTTTGAAAAGAAGTTGAAATATAGAAACAATTTTGACAACATTTTATGGCAAAAAAGATTAAAGCTTTTGTTAAATTAGCATTACCTGCAGGAAAAGCAACTCCTGCTCCCCCTGTTGGACCTGCATTAGGACAACATGGTGTTAATATTGCTGGTTTTTGTAAAGAATATAATGCAAAAACTGCAGAAAAAGCAGGTTTAATTATTCCGGTAAAAATTACGATTTATGATGACCGTTCATATTCTTTTATTTTAAAATCACCTCCTGCTTCTGTTTTATTAGCAAAATTTGCAAATATTAAAAAAGGAGCTGCTCAACCAAATCGTGAAAATGTTGGAACAGTAACATTAGAACAAGTAAAAGAAATAGCAACGATTAAAATGGCTGATTTAAATACAGATAATATGGAAAAAGCAATTCTAATTATCAAAGGAACAGCAAAAAGTATGGGAATCAAAGTTGAAAATTGATTTATATTCCATCAAAAATAATTGCAATTTGTATAAATTTAAAACATTATTATGAAAAAAGATTCAAAACGTATTAAAAATTTAAAATCTCTAATAATCGAAGAAACATATTCATTCGAACAAGCTGTAGGCTTACTTAAAAAACTTGGAACAGCAAAATTTACTGAATCAGTAGAAGCTCATGTTTCATTAAATATTGATCCAAAATATGCAAATCAACAATTACGTACAAGTTTAGTTCTACCAAATGGAACTGGAAAAAGTTTACGTATTGCTGTTTTTACAGAAGCAGATTATGTTGCAGAAGTATTAAAAATGGGAGCAACTGTCGCAGGTGCTGATGATTTAATTGAAGATATTAGTGCTGGAAAATTAGATTTTGATTTATTAATTACAACACCTCAATTAATGCCAAAATTAGCAAAATTAGGTCGTGTATTAGGGCCTAAAGGATTAATGCCATCTCCAAAATCAGGAACTGTAACACAAAATTTAAACGATGCAATTAATGAGTTTAAAAAAGGTAAATTAGAATACCGTGCTGATAAAACTGGAATTGTTCATTTAAGTTTTGGAAAAGTTGATTTTTCGGAAGAACAATTAAAAGAAAATTTATTAGCTGTTTATAATTCAATTGAAAAAAATAAACCAACAGGCGTGAAAGGTCGTTATTTTAAATCATTTAACATTTGTACAACAATGAGTCCTAGTGTTACAGTTGAATTAAATAGTTTTAAGAAACAATAATAAACAATTTCAAGTTGAAATATTAGTACATTTCTGTTAAACTCCTGTAGTGAAAAGACAAAAATCAAAATACTAAAAGTATTTTATAAAAAATTTGTAAATTAAAAGGAATTATATGAGCGAAAAACTTAATACAATTATTGAACAATTAAAAACTTTAACTTTATTAGAAGCATCTGAATTAGTAACTGAAATTGAAAAAGTATTTGGTGTTGATACTTCTATTTCTGTTGCAAGTGTTGCGGCAGCTCCTGTTGCAGCGGCTGCAGCTCCAGCTGAAGCTGCTGAAGAAAAAACAGCTTTTGATATCATTTTAAATGAAGTACCTGCTGATAAGAAAATTGCGGTATTAAAAATTGTTCGTAACGTAACTGGATTAGGATTAAAAGAATCTAAAGATATCGTAGACAATGTACCAAAATTATTAAAAGAAGGTGTAACTAAAGAAGAAAGCGAAACAATTAAAAAAGAAGTTGAAGCAGCTGGTGGAAAAGTTGTAATTAAATAATTATAAACTTTAATACTTTAACAAAAAATAAATAATTAAGTCCAAAATGACTTAATTATTTATGCTTTAGGATATAATTCTCCCATTTTTTGACGTTTTTCTAATGCAGCAAAATCTGGTTTAATTTCAACGAATGTTTCCATTTTACTTTCAATTCCAAATAAAACTTCATAAATAATATCGAAGATATCTTCAACAAGAACAATTTGTCCTAATTTGTCTGTTGGAACTACTGTACGTGTTGTTTGAGATGCATTTTTAAACATATCTTCAAGATATAATAACATAGCAACAACGTCTACAGAATCAGCTTCATAATCAATTACTAAGTTTGCATCTAACGTAACTTCTGATTTTTCAACTTCATCTAATTGTTTTGTAACAACTTCAACAATAACGTTGAATAATTGGTCAAATGTTAAAGATTTTAATTCCCAGTTTTGTTTCCATCTTTTTAAGAATGCCATACAAATTTTTAAATTATTTAATTTACTTCATTTAATTCACTCAAATTCCTTCAAATAATAAGCTAACAATAAAAATTTGTTATTGCAATGAAGCAATTATTACAAAAATATAAAAGTCGTTAAAAAAATTTGACGAAATTTAAAATTATATATAGAATATATATTTGTGAATACGGGATGTAACGCAGCTTGGTAGCGTGTCTGCTTTGGGAGCAGAAAGTCGCAGGTTCGAATCCTGCCATCCCGAATATAAAATAAGTTTTGTAATTAAAAAATTGCTAATCAAATTTTTATTTTTTAGTTCCTTTTTGTTTACAAAAATCATATGATTACCCCCAAGGGAATTCGAATCCCTGTTACCTCCGTGAAAGGGAAGTGTCCTAGGCCACTAGACGATGGGGGCTTATTAACTAATTATATTATAGTTATACTTTTTAAAATTGTCAATTGTTTAAATTAATAATTAAAATTATTTAATTTTTTTTGTCATAGTGGTATATATATATACTAATTATTAATTTAACATATTTTTATTTTTAATAATATATATTAATAATAGTAAATAAAAAGATAAATCAAAATAATAAAAATGTGTAGTGAATTTATTTTAGCAATTATCTATTTTATTACGATATTTGTTGTTAATTTTTTTTTGTATAAACTGTTAACAGGTTATTTTTCAAGTATTTTATATTTAGTAAAATTAAAAAATATTTTCAAATTTTTTAAAAAATCAAATAATAATATTATTTCACTTTTTTATTTATTTTTTAAAAAAGATAAACAAAATTCAAATTATTTACTAAATTTAAGTAAATTTTCAAAAACACAAGATATAATTATTATTGGCAATACTTATAATTATTTATCAAATAAATATCGAAATGATAATAATTTTTATTATTTTCAGCTTTTAAAAAGCCAATATTTACCAAATAAAATTAAAGGCGAAACAAATTTATAAGAATGGGTCACCTGGGAATCGAACCCAGAGCTTATCGGTTAAAAGCCGAGTACTCTACCATTGAGTTAGTGACCCTTATTATTATCTGTAGTTATAGTTAATTTATTCCATTTTTCAAAAAATTTATTAATTATATTAGCACAATTGGAGTGTATTAAATGATGAACAAGAGAAGAAAATTGTATTAAAATGAATCTTAACGTAATTAGTCAATTATTAACTGTTTTTATTGTTGTTTCAGCAGGTCCTGCTGTAATTGCTTATTTAGCTTATAAAAAAGCTTTATAATCTATTCCTATAGAAATATAGGTATATACATTTACGATTACTATAATAATAAGTAATAAAATCGACTTTTTCATTAATAAAAAATAACTCGAGAATTAAGAAAGGAACAATATATTTCATTTTAACAAAAAATTAATAACATGGCTTTACCTTGGTATCGTGTTCATACTGTTGTATTGAATGACCCAGGAAGATTAATTGCTGTTCATTTAATGCATACAGCATTAGTTTCTGGATGGGCTGGTTCTATGGCACTTTATGAATTAGCAGTTTTTGATCCTTCAGACCCTGTATTAAACCCAATGTGGCGTCAAGGAATGTTCGTATTACCATTCATGGCAAGATTAGGAATTACTGAATCTTGGGGAGGATGGACAATTACTGGTGAAAGTTCAACAACACCAGGTATTTGGAGTTTTGAAGGTGTAGCATTAACACACATCGTTTTATCAGGATTATTATTCTTAGCTGCTATTTGGCACTGGGTATATTGGGACTTAGATTTATTCCAAGATCCACGTACAGGAGAACCTGCATTAGATTTACCAAAAATCTTTGGTATTCACTTATTATTAAGTGGTTTCCTTTGTTTTGGTTTTGGAGCATTCCACGTTACAGGTTTATTTGGACCTGGAATTTGGGTTTCAGATGCTTTTGGTCTAACAGGACGTGTTCAACCAGTTGCTCCAGCATGGGGACCTGAAGGATTTAATCCATTTAATCCAGGTGGAATTGCTTCTCACCATATTGCTGCTGGAACATTAGGAATTATTGCTGGTATTTTCCACTTAACTGTTCGTCCACCACAACGTTTATATAGAGCATTAAGAATGGGAAATATTGAAACAGTTCTTTCAAGTAGTATTTCAGCAGTATTCTGGGCAGCATTTGTTACATCAGGTACTATGTGGTACGGTTCTGCAACAACTCCAATTGAATTATTTGGTCCAACTCGTTATCAATGGGACAGTGGATACTTCCAACAAGAAATTGAAAGACGTGTTGAAACTTCTATTGCACAAGGTATTTCTGAAACTGAAGCTTGGTCACAAATTCCAGATAAATTAGCTTTCTATGACTATATTGGAAATAACCCTGCTAAAGGTGGTCTTTTCCGTTCAGGACCAATGAACAAAGGTGATGGTATTGCTGAAGCATGGTTAGGACATCCAATCTTCCGTGATCGTGAAGGTCGTGAATTAACTGTTCGTAGAATGCCTGCATTCTTCGAAACATTCCCTGTAATTTTAGTAGATAAAGATGGTATTATTCGTGCAGATATTCCATTCCGAAGAGCTGAATCTAAATATAGTATTGAACAAGTTGGAGTAACTGTAAGTTTCTATGGTGGAAAATTAAATGGACAAACATTTAAAGATGCACCAACAGTTAAGAAATTTGCAAGAAAAGCTCAATTAGGAGAAGTTTTTGAATTTGATAGAACAAGTTTAGAATCAGATGGTGTATTCAGAAGCAGTCCTAGAGGTTGGTATACTTTTGGTCATGCAAACTTTGCATTATTATTCTTCTTTGGTCATTTATGGCATGGAGCAAGAACAATTTTCAGAGATGTATTTACAGGTATTGGACCAGAAGTTACAGAACAAGTAGAATTTGGTGCATTTAGAAAACTTGGTGATAAAACAACTCCTCGTAAAGGTAGTGTTTAATTTAATCAACGTTTTTTATTAAACCAATGATACAAAAATTCTTTGTAATAAGTTAAACTTATTACAAAGAATGCATAAAACCTAATTTAAATTATAAAACTTAAATAATATGGAAGCTTTAGTTTATACATTTTTACTAATTGGTACTTTAATGGTACTTTTCTTTGCTGTTTTCTTCCGTGAAACACCAAAAATTATTAGATCTTAATTTTTTTAAGATAAAATCTTGAATTTTTCAAAAGTTTAATCATCATCTTCTTCAAAAGGATCAATTAGATTTTTTGAACCAGGACCAAAAGAACTATAAATCGTCAATAAGGTTACACCTATAGTTAATGAGGCGATGCCAAAAGCTAATAAGGCTGTGTCTAAATTCATAGAAAAATTATAGTTTTTATATTTATTAATTTTTACAAAGTTAATAAGTAATGTAAATCCTTCGAAATACAAGATTTTTTATTTCATCTTACTTATCAATTATTTATTATTTTAGATTATTTTAATTTTATCAAAGTTTATATATGGCACTAAAAACTCGTTTAGGTGAAATTCTAAAGCCGTTAAATATAGAATATGGAAAAGTTGCGCCTGATTGGGGAACAACACCAGTTATGGGACTTTTTATGGGTTTATTTTTAGTTTTTTTACTTATTATTCTTCAAATCTATAATTCATCATTAATTTTAGAAAATGTAGATGTTAGTTGGAGTGCATTAGAAAGTTAATCTTTAACTTATCTCTAACAAAAAAAGAGTTAATAATTACAATTAATTGTAATTATTAACTCTTTTTTTTTACTTAATTATTCTTCTGCACTACCTAAATCTGCTAATTCTGTTAATGAAAAATTATTAGTATTTGTTCCACTATAATTTACAGATTCAAATCTAACTACTACTGGATAACGAATTGCAGCAGATTTTTCAACACTTACTACAACTCCAACTTTATTAAACCAATAAGATTCTTTTCTAAGAATTCGTACTTTTGACCCTTTTTTTAACATAAAAATTAATATGTTTGTTTTTTAATATTTTCTATTATTCTAATAAATTTGAATCTTTAGTTTTTATGTTTTATAAAAATACAAATTAATATTATATAAATCTTTTTTATTACTATTACTAAATTTACATTCTTTTAAAAATACTTATTTAGTTATAATAAACAGTAATTACTTTATATTTTTGAAGAGAACAATTCATTTTGTAAATATTGATGAAAAAAGTAATAAATTTATTTACGCTTTAATTTTATGTTCGAAACTTTACTTTCAAATCAGTATTTAATTATTTCTTTTATTTTAACATTTTTACTGTTAATTTTTTTATCAGATAAAATTTTAAAAGTTTTTGAAAAGGTATGGGAAAATATTTCTGACCGTCTTTATGATCCAGTAGCCGATTCTAATGATCCATTTAGTGATTTTACTGGGTTAGATCAAAATGTTGTACAAGTAGTAACAGATACTAAAATTAAATTTGCAGACGTTGCAGGAAATGAAGAAGCCAAAGGAGAACTTAAAGAGGTTGTAAAATTTTTAACAGATCCGGAAAGCTTTTCTAAATTAGGTGCTAGTGTTCCCAAAGGTGTTTTATTAGGTGGTCCTCCTGGAACTGGAAAAACATTATTAGCTAAAGCAATTGCTGGCGAAGCTGGAGTTCCGTTCTTAAAAGTATCTGGATCACAATTTGTAGAATTATTAGTTGGAGTTGGAGCTGCACGTGTTCGTGAATTATTTGAAAAAGCCCGTTCAATGGAACCTTCAATTATCTTTATTGATGAAATTGATTCAATTGCGCGTGCTCGATCAGGAAATAATAGTATGGGGGGAGGTAATGATGAACGTGAACAAACATTAAATCAAATCTTAACAGAAATGGATGGATTTGAATCAAATACAGGAGTTGTTGTTATTGCCGCAACTAATAGAATTGATATTTTAGATCCAGCAATTAAACGTGCAGGTCGTTTTGATCGTCAAATTACAATTAATAATCCTAATTTAAAAGAACGTCAAGCAATTTTAAAAGTTCATGCTCGTGGTAAAAAATTAGATGATTCAGTAGCGTTAGCTCAAATTGCTCAACGTACTATTGGGTTTTCAGGTGCAGATTTAGCTAACCTTTTAAATGAAGCAGCAATTTTAGCTGCGCGTAGAAAAAAATCTACAATTACAATGGAAGAAGTTAATTTAAGTATTGATAGAATTGTAATTGGTTTAGAAGGAAAACAAGTCGCTCGCGTTAAAGCTCGTCAATTAACAGCTTTTCATGAAATGGGTCACGCTTTTGTTGGTTGTTTAATCGATGAAACAACTGGTATTGAAAAATTAACATTAGTTCCACGTGGTAATACACAAGGAACAACTTGGACAACACCTTCTTTAAGTCAATATAATTCACGAAAAGTTTTTGTTAATCAAGTTTTAATTGCAATTGCAGGTCGTGCTGCAGAAGAAATTGTTAGTGGAATTGGAGAATGTACGGTTGGAGCTCAACAAGATATTGCACAAATGACAAGAACAGTTCGTACGATGGTTTTACGTTATGCAATGGCTCGTTTACAAGAATTAAAACAACAAGCACAGCAACGAAATTTATTCTTCCTTGGAAGTGATGTAAAACAAGAATTAAATAATATCATTGATAATTTTACAACAAATTTTATGGATATTACTTATAATGAAGTTGTTGCATTTTTAGAAATTATTCGTCCAGGTGGTGAACGTTTAGTGGATCAACTGTTAATTTCAGAAGAATTAAGTGGAAAAGATTTACGCATGATTGCACGTGAATATATTTCGAATTTAAATGCACTGGAAGTTTTATATAATAGTCGTCAGTCGTCTTTATTCGATTTAATTACACCAGAACTTCGTTCTGAAGAAAATAATAAAGTTAAATTATAATACTGCAATAAGTTTACGTAAAAAAAGGCAACTTAGGAAATTATCCTAAGTTGCCTTTTTTTCTTAAAAACTAGGGAAAATTAATGGATCTGGATAAACAAAATTAACAAACATAATAAATGCTGCTGTAACTGATAACCAAGCTGTAAATAAAACGGGTGCTGTTGATAAATATTTTAAAAAATCGTTCATAGAATTAGTTAAGATAAAAAATTTAAGTTAGGTTAATAAATTTTGATTTAAATAATTACAATTAACGTGGTGAAACTGTAACATCATCTTTAGATGCTAGTAAATCTCCACTTGTAAATTCTTTCCATGCTTCAACAGGCCATAAGAATCCAGAAGTCATAATTGCTACAGCTACTGGTACATTAATAATAATTTCATTTTCAAATGGATTTTCTGTTGTACTTGCATAACGTAAATATTTTCTACCAACCCATCCAATCCAACCTGTAATATAAATAAATAGGATACCAGGTACTACAAATTCATTTGCATGATCCCATTGTCCACTAGCAATAATACGTGGTAACCCTTCTTTTCCACAAAGTAAATTTGTACTACCATAACGTTCAAAACGTGTTTTTGTAGCTTCAATTTCTTTTGTTAAAAACTTTGCTTCACGACTTTCTGGTGTATATAATTTTAAACGATTTTCTAATTTTTTAACAGCAGTGTTTAAACGTTTTTGGAATGCTGGTGATTCTTTACATGGAGTTAAAGCACTATAATCTGCATTTGCAGGTTGAATTCCTGTTGTAAATAAGAAAAGAGGGAAAAAGATTAAACACACAAACTTAGATAAACTATCTTTTACATTAAAGTTCATAAAATGAAAATAAATTTAAATTCTTTTTTGGCTAGTAGATAACTTTCTTTTATTATAAAGAATTTCATTTTAAATTTTTATTTAATTTTAAAAACGGGACTGACGGGACTCGAACCCGCAACTTCCGCCGTGACAGGGCGGTGCTCTAACCGATTGAACTACAATCCCAAAATCTTATAAATCATTATAACTGATTTTTCTTAAGAAAATAAATTTTATTATATAGGAGAGAGAGGGATTCGAACCCTCGGTATAAAAATATTATACAATAGATTAGCAATCTACCGCGATCGACCACTCTGCCATCTCTCCATAATAAGTAGTGAGAAGATGGCTCTGGTCGGATTTGAACCAACGACCTAAGGCTTATGAGTCCCCCACTCTAACCAACTGAGCTACAGAGCCAACTTCTAACAACTTATATTATACTAACAATTCTAACGTTTTTTCAATTAGAATAACCCAAGAGTAATTGCTTTATCAATAGGCATTGCTGCTCCAAATCCTAACCAAATTGCTACAAAAGTTCCAATTAAAAATACAGTCATTGCTACTGGACGACGGAATGGGTTTTGGAATTTATTTACATTTTCAATAAATGGAACTGTAAGTAATCCTGCAGGTACTGCTGCCATTGAAAGAACTCCAATTAATTTATTTGGTAAAACACGTAATAAATTAAATGTTGGATAAAAATACCATTCAGGTAAAATTTCAAGTGGTGTTGCAAATGGATTTGCTTTTTCTCCAAATCCTGATGGCTCTAAAACAGAAAGACCAATAACACATGCAAATGTTCCAAAAATTACAATTGGAAATACGTATAAAAGGTCATTTGGCCATGCAGGATGAAACTCAGTAACCAGGTCCGATAATTTAATTTGATCGGATAACCAGAGACTTGTTCCCGAACCGTACGTGCGCCTTTCAACGCATACGGCTCTCCAGAAAATTCTAAATTAGAAAAGTGTAGTCAGATACATTTTGAATCTACTTCTCCCAAAATTGGTTCAAAGCAGGGCCATCATATTTCCCATCGTGTACTTTTACGTGACACAGTCTACACAAAGGAATTTGCTTGCGATTTAAAAGGGCCATTTCTGCAGTGAAACCTGCATATCTTTCTCCTTCTTTTCGAACGTGTTTAACATGATGCATTTCTACATTTTCTGTTGTACCACAAAGATGGCAAGAGCATCCTAAATTGGATTTCGAAATTCGATTTGCAAAAATTGTAAAAGGGTCTTTAAAATTTACATTTATTAACCATTTTCGTTCTTTGATACTCCAATTTGTTCGGTTTGGGAAACATACCGTTTTATTGGTATTGCCAATTCGTACCGTTAATTCCTTTTGATATTTTGCGAATATTTTGCTTATACTCATTTGGTGTCTATGTCCAAGAGTCATGGCGCAAGATATTTTTAATAAGTAATGGATATATTGTAATCTTTTTAAGCTGGTACACCCGGCGTAATAATTAGATAAACCTAACCAAACAGATCGAAAGTGGCTAATGATAACTTGGTCTTCCAAGGAAGCATAACTATGTTTGCTAATAGGTCTAATCCCTTTTTCATTTCGCATAACATAACCACGGTCAATTAATTTCGTCATTAATTTCTCAATTGGAATATCAAATCTTAACATTGGATTTGTTCTTCGAATTGTTCGAGTACCTTTATTAATATATACAGATAATCCTTTATTTTTTGGTAAATAGATTTCATAACCTAAAAATGTCACTTTACCTTGACGAAGATTTGTAACTTTCGTTTTTTCGGGATGCATTTCTTGTTTTAGATTGATTTTGAGAAATTCTCCCACCTCATTCTTTAACTGTATAGCAAGCTGATAATCGCCTTTTATCCCTATCATCCAATCATCAGCATATCGCACGTATTTTATATCTATGCTTGTCTGCTTCAGACTTGGAACGAAATTTCTACTGGCCCTTTTTGATTTTAAAGCTTTTAATTTTTCCTTGTATTCCTGAGAACTTTTAGATAAATCTTTAAGTTCCTTGGTCAATTTGGAGATTTCATACTCTAATTTCTTATATCCCTCACTTTTCAGTTTTGGAGCGGGTTTGTTTAAAATTTTTGCTTTCTCTCTAATCCAAAGATCAAATTCATGATAATATATATTAGCTAAAAGTGGTGATACAATAGACCCTTGCGGGACGCCAATAGATGAGTATGAAAAGATCTTTCCTTCCATAACACCCGATTTTAAAGATTTATGAATTAATCTTAAAAAGCGTGTATCTCCTATTCTTTTTTCTAAAAGTTTAGATAAAATCTGATGGTCAATTGTTGGATATGCTGTTTGAATATCACCTTCGATTACCCAATCCACCCATCTGAACGTTTTCTCAACGTACTGCAATGCATGATGTGTTCCTCTGTTTGGTCGAAAACCATAACTGTTTTCGTCAAAAATTGGTTCATAAATTGCATCTAGAATAATACGAATTACTTCTTGTACTATCTTATCGCTTGCAGTTGGAATTCCTAAAGGGCGTACTTTTCCATTTGTTTTAGGAATGAAGACTTGTTTTACTGGTGTAAATTGATATTGTTCAGACATTACCTTTTCTTTTAACCTACGGAGTGCATCTAAATTGATACCATCATATGTCAAACCGTCTATTCCAGGCGTAAGACTTCCTTTGTTATTTTTTGTGTTTTGGTAAGCAAGAATCCAAATATCGTCGTTATGTAACATCCTGAATAGATCTTTATGAATCCAATACTCATTTTTCGCACTCATTTTTCTAATCACATCCAATCTTTCAAGTATTTTCATAAATGTTCTCCTCCGAGATAACTTAAATTCATGGTTGTAAATTTTCCTATCCTCTTAATCGAGGATTCTTTTCACATAGGTATTACTACCCTTAGTGAACAATACAGTTTCTAAAAATAACGAATTAGATACTTAGGACGGCCGTTCGAAGTATATTCCTCTTTACAAGGCAAGGGAATGCACAGATCAATTTAATAAAATGGTGAACCTGATTTTATTAATATGCATTAACAACCGATAACTACCATGTTGTCTAGTTACTAGGACCTACCCAACTTCTAACCTTCAGGCAGTATAGCTTTATCCATATATCTTTAACCTCGGGATATTCTTTTGACTTTAGTAGTTTATGTCGCAATATCCTTTTAATAGCATGCTACTGTCCCCTCGGAGTTTCCTCATTAGGTAAGCTATTGGTTTTATCCACAAGTTGATCAGTGGAGCTGTTTGAATTGTACAGCAACGTTAATTTTTAGCTTTCTGTTCGCACCTCACCGTAGTAATTATGACCCATTCCTTTTGCTAATTTAGCTCTTAATTTAGGATCTGATAAATCTGGTTTTTTAATAACTGACATAATAATTTTTGTAAAGTGAATAATTTATTTAAAAAATAAGATTTGAAAACGGAAATTCGTTTTATAATGGTCCAGAAATACCTTGTTTTCTAATCATTAAGAAGTGAGCTAACATAAATACAGCTGTAATTAATGGAAGAACAAAAGTATGTAAACTATAAAAACGTGTTAATGTTCCTTGTCCTACACTTGTTCCACCTCTTAATAATTCAACAATATTTGAACCAACAACTGGAATCGCGTCTGGTACTCCTGTTACAATTTTACATGCCCAATATCCAATTTGATCCCATGGTAAAGAATACCCTGTAACACCAAAAGAAACTGTTACTGATGCAAGAATTACACCTGTTACCCAAGTTAATTCACGAGGTTTCTTAAATCCACCTGTTAAATATACACGGAAAACATGTAAAATCATCATTAAAACCATCATACTTGCTGACCATCTATGGATTGATCGAATTAACCATCCAAAGTTTACTTGTGTCATCATATATTCAACAGATGCGAAAGCATCTGCTACAGATGGACGATAATAGAATGTCATTGCAAATCCTGTTGCTACTTGTACTAAAAAACATACGAATACAATTCCACCAAAACAATAGAAAATATTTACATGAGGTGGAACGTATTTACTTGAAATATCATCAGCAATTGCTTGAATTTCAAGACGTTCTTGGAACCAATTGTATACTTTTGCCATTATAACTTTTTTAAATAAGTATTTTTTCCACACTTAAGCACAAAACTATTAAAAATTAAATGTAATTATTATTTGTTGTTCGGATTACGAGATGTATCACTAGATAATAAACCAAAAACTGCAATTGTAATGAAGAAGAATGCTGTTGCGTAAACAAATAATTTTAATGTTAACATAAATTTAAATTTTTAATTTAAGATTAGTTGATAGATTCTTAATTACGATTCAAATAGGTAAAACTGTTTAAGAATTGTAATTTTATATTAATTGGTTATTATAAAGGAGGTAAATTTTAATCATTTTTAAAAAATTATTAAAATGTCGTTTAGATGCCGTCAATTAACCTACGAATAATTTCTCGTTGACGAATTAATATCCAACAAAAAGAAAAAGTTATAAAAATAAGTAATACTTGACTAAATAATAATATTGGATCAAGTCGCCAGCCATGAATTACAATAATAGAACTATATACTATTCCTAAAGTTGTAATAAAAATATCCCAATCCGTTGCTAAATCGGGGTTTATAAAACGTAAACAATATAAAAAAATCATAACTACAGCAAAAATAGCTCCAAGAAGGAGTGCTGGTTCAACAATTACATTAATCATACTTAAGCCTCCTCGCGTGTAACTGGATCTAAGCGACTTACTAAAATTAGAGCTGCTGTAATTGGAATAATTACTAATACAGTTCCAGCAAATAAACTTCCTAAAAAATTAGCTAATGATGGTGTCATAATTTATACCTTTAATATCGAGTTAAAAGAAAGATGTTAACTTTTTAATTACTAAGAATATTATAAATCGTCTTACATTTAAAGTTTAATCTTTCAAATTTTTTAATTTTGTAAATAAGTGTAATTTAAATTTTAAAAGATTGTTTCGTTGACGCGAATTCATTATCAGGTGTTAAAAATAACATACAATGACACTCTTTTCGTTCGCGCATTGGAACACAAGGACAATTCCAATATGCTAAACTAATTTCGTCTTCTTTATTATCATAATAACGACATGGACATAAAGGAGCGCCAAAAAGTTGTTTATTTTTTGATAGTCCTTGAATTACAGATTCTGTTACCTCAAGATCAATACAAAAATATGTATCTGTTGATTTTGCATAACTTTCTGCAAATAATCTCATTGATTCAATGACTTTTGAATTAATTGTCATAAATTAAAAATATTGTAAATGGGTTTAAAATATGTAATACAAGTAAAAATGAAATTATTAAGTTATTTCTAAAAATAGATAATTTACTAAAGAATTATACTATAATAACCATTTAGTTAATAAAAAGAGGTAACAAATGATTGCTCCTTATTTTCCATCTATTCTTGTACCAATTATTGGAATATTTTTACCCGGAATTGCAATGGCCGCATTTTTTATTTATATTGAAAAAGAAAGTGTTGAGTAAATCAAAAACTCAACACTTTTTTCTTTTTTAATTATAAAGAAGAACCTAAACCAGAATAAGATCCATATAAAAATAGACCTAAAACTGTGAAAACACCAAGTCCACCAACTGTTGCAATTAACCAAAGAGGAACACGTCTGTTTGTATCTGCCATAAAATTTTAACTAAATAAAAGTATTTTTAATTGAAGAAGTAACTTGAGAATAATACTGATAAAACAAATATTAATAAAAGTCCCCAATAAAGAGACGTACGGTTTAATTCAACTGCTTGAATATTAGGATTTGGACCTGTCATACTATAAAACCCCCTGTTTATCGTTGAATAAATTGCATTGATGTAATTGAACCTAAGAAGAAAATTGTTGGCACAGCTAATGCGTGAATTGCTAACCAACGGAACGTGAAAATCGGATAAGCAACAGAACGATTGTAGTTTTTATTCATTGTGTTTGTTTATTTGATTAATATTTATTTAAAAGAAATTAAGGTTAGACTAAAAAGCTAATTATTTTAAATCTTCTAATTCTTGTGCTGCATTAAAACGTTCATTTGCTAATGGAACTTGTTGACGATCTTGTGTAAAATATTCGTCAGGACGTGGTGTTCCAAAAACGTCATATGCTAAACCTGTACTTACAAATAACCAACCTGAAAGAAAAAGTGTTGGAATTGTAATACTATGAATAATCCAATAACGAATACTTGTTAAGATATCTGTAAATGGGCGTTCTCCTGTAGATCCACCAGACATGTTTTTACTAATAGTTTCTAGTAAAAATTCTTCTTTTGTCACTCCTTTTAACTTTTATCAAGTTATTATAATAACTGAAATTTATTAAAACTATTTATAACTATAAAGCGGGCAGACAGAATCGAACTGTCATAATCAGCTTGGAAGGCTGAAGTTTTACCACTAAACTATGCCCGCTATATAATATAATATATTAGAACAAGTTTAATATTGTATTCTTGGCAAAATTTATGTTAGACAACTAAGTTTTCTAGTGGAACATCTAAAAAATTTGATAACTGAATTGCTTTTTTTTCTGTTTCCGAGGGATTTAATAAAAATTGTGCTGGAAATAATGGAATTTCACGCTTATCTTTTAAAACTAATAAAATATTACAACGTGGATTTAAACCTTGTTTAATTAAAAATTTTAAATTTTTAATATTTTTAAACTCATAAGATAAAAATATAGTTCTATTTTTTCCTGGAAAGCCTAAACGTACAATACGCACAATATTATCTACTTTTGAAAATTCATTATACCCACTTCCAATATCCCAAATAATTGTTAGAGTTATATAAATTGCTAAACCTAATGCTCCTGTTCCATAAAATAACATTGCAATTCCTTGTGGAATGAATACAATTTCATTGGTATCTGTAATTTTTAATAAGTTTATATGTAAATAACTTGATAAACCTGCTAAAAAAAATCCTAATCCTGCAAAAAATAAAATTAAAGTAACTACAAAACTACTTAAGTTTCGTGATCCAACAATTTTTTCTTTAATTATAATATCATCCATAAAACTAATTTGAATATGTGGAAAAGTTTGTTAATGGTATAAAGAAATAAAAACAATTAAATTAATTTAATTGTTTTTAATCCTAAATATAAAGCTGTTACAACACCAAACATCAGCCCACATAAAACTAAATAATTAAGAATTACATTCATCTTGAATTTTTATTTTAAATTTAAACGTATAATTTTTTTTTCAAACCGCATTATTTCAACATTATTAAAAATATTATAAAAAATCTTTTAATTAATATTTGAAACATTTTTCGTAAAATTTGCTACTAGTTTATTATAATACTAATTTAAGATTAATTTAAAAACCAAACTATTAACTATGATAATTAATAAAGCTGAGAAATTTCATTTTTTAAGTTCAGAAACAGCATCAACATTAGATTCTAATGTAACAAAAAAGAGTTCTGGAAAATCTTCAGATGTAGTTTCACCATTTCAAGGTGATATTTTTGTTGGACACTTATCAACACCAATTACTACATCGAATCTTACAAAAAGTTATTTAGGATTATTACCGGCATATAAAACAGGTTTATCACCTTTATTACGTGGAATTAATGTAGGATTTGCACACGGATATTTCTTATTAGGACCATTTGTAAAATTAGGGCCATTACGTGATAGTGAAGTAGCAAATTTTGTAGGATTTGTATCAACAATTAGTTTAATTATTATTTTAACTACAGGATTATTAGCATATGGATTCGTTAGTTTTTCTGATAATAAAACACAACCGAAATCATCTGTTGATTTTTTAAACTCTAAAGGATGGAGTCAATTTACATCTGGATTTATTGTTGGTGGTTTTGGTGGTGCAAGTATTGCATATGTTTTATTAAAATTAATTGGAACAAGTTTTACAACATTCTAATTTTTGAAAGTTGATTTTTAATTTAAGTTTTGCTAATATTTTCTAAGTTTATTATAATATAAATTAATAATTCTTAATAAATAAATATCATGGTAAAATACAAAGTTAGATTATTAAGTGAAGCGCAAAATTTAGACGTTACAATTGATTGTGCAGACGATAAATTCATTTTAGAAGCAGCAGAAGATAACAATATTGAATTACCTTATTCTTGTCGTGCTGGATCTTGTTCTACTTGTTTAGGAAAAGTAACAAAAGGAACTATTGATCAACCAGATCAAACGTTCTTAGATGAAGATCAAATTGCAAACGGTTTTGTTTTAACATGTGTAGCTTATCCTACATCTGATGCTACAATTTTAACTCACGAAGAAGAAAACTTATATTAATAAAAAAAAAGAACCATTAACACTTATTTAAGTGTTAATGGTTCTTTTTTTTTATTTATTTTCTAAAATTTTTAATGAACATGATACACCAGCTGGTAATTCTGTTTTTAATAATAAATCCAAAATTGCAGGCGAAGTTGTACCTAGATCAATAAAACGTTTATATAAACGTAACTCAAAATGCTCACGTGAATCCTTATCAATATGTGGAGAACGTAAAACACAGAAACGTTTAATTTTTGTTGGTAAAGCAACAACACCATTAACTTTACATTCTGTTTTTAATAATGTTGAACGTAATTGTTGTGAAGCTAAATTAATTAAATCATTATCAAATGATCTTAAAAGTATACGAAATTTCATAAAAATAATAATTATTCAATAATTTTTGTAACAAGACCTGAACCTACTGTACGTCCACCTTCACGAATTGCTAAACGCATTCCGTTTTCAATTGCAATAGGAGCAATTAATTCAATACGCATACTTACATTATCTCCAGGCATTACCATTTCAAGTACTTCTCCTTCAGATGAGAATTCAGAAATTGCTCCTGTAACATCTGTTGTTCGAACATAGAATTGTGGTCTATAACCTTTGAAAATTGCAGTATGACGTCCACCTTCATCTTTTGTTAAGATATAAACTTCCGCATCAAATTTTGTATGTGGATTAATTGAACCTGGTTTAGATAAAACCATTCCTCTTAATACATCTGCTTTTTGTACACCACGTAATAATACCCCAATATTATCACCAGCCATTCCTTTATCTAAAGTTTTTTGGAACATTTCTAATCCAGTAACTGTTGTTGTTTTTGTTTCAGCTAAACCAACTAATTCAACTGTATCACCAACATTAACTGTTCCACGTTCAATTCTACCTGTTGCTACAGTACCACGTCCAGTAATTGAAAATACGTCTTCAATTGCCATTAAGAATGGTTTATCTACTTCACGTTCTGGAGTTGGAATATAATCATCAACAGCTTTCATTAATTCAAAAATTTTATCAACCCATTTATTTTCTCCTTTTTGAATACGAGGGTTTGCCGTTACTGCTTCAAATGCTAATAAAGCAGATCCAGCAATAAATGGAATCTCATCTCCAGGATAATCATAACTTTGAAGTAATTCACGTAATTCTAATTCAACTAATTCAATTAATTCAGGATCATCAACTTGGTCAGCTTTATTTAAAAATACAACTAAACGTTTAACACCTACTTGACGTGCTAATAAAATATGTTCACGAGTTTGTGGCATTGCTCCATCTGCAGCAGAAACTACTAAAATAGCTCCATCCATTTGAGCAGCTCCAGTAATCATGTTTTTAACATAATCTGCGTGTCCTGGACAATCTACATGGGCATAATGTCTTACTTCTGTTTCATATTCAACATGAGCTGTATTAATTGTAATACCACGTGCACGTTCTTCAGGAGCAGCATCAATATCTTCATAACGTTTTAAAACAGCTCCACCTAAAGTTGATAATGTAGCTGTAATTGCTGCTGTTAAAGTTGTTTTTCCATGGTCAACGTGTCCAATTGTACCAATGTTAATATGTGGTTTATTTCGTTCAAATTTATCTCTTGCCATTTATGAATATGTTTAAAAATACAAAATAGTTCATAATTGATATACTTTCAGCGGTTTCTACTTAGTAAAGTAGTTAAAAATTATCTAAATTGTGCAAAAGCTTTGTTTGCCTCTGCCATTTTATGTGTTTCTTCTTTTTTCTTAATTGCGTTTCCTAACCCTTTTGCTGCTTCTAATAATTCATTTGCTAATTTTAAAGACATTCCTTTTCCAGAACGTTTACGAGAAAATTCAACAATCCAACGAACTGCAATATTTGTAGAACGGAATTTGTTTAAAAGAGTTGGAACTTGATAAGTAGCACCACCTACACGTTTTGCTTTTAATTGCACACGAGGACTAATATTACGAATTGCTTTTTCTAGAATTAAAATAGGATTTTGATTTGTTCGAAATTCAATTAATTCAAAAGCTTTATAAACAATTCTTTTCGCTAAACGTTTTTTACCACTTTTTAAAATTCTATTTACTAATAAACTTACTAATAAGTTATCATATTTAGAATCTCTTTTTGGAAAACGTTTTTTTGTAGATATTCGACGTGACATAATATGAGTAATTATTGTTTAATGATTTGATTTATTTTTTACCTGTTTTAACAACACCTGCAACTGGTTTTCTTGCACCATATTTTGAACGACTTTGTTTACGATCTTTTACTCCAGTACAATCTAAGGCACCACGAATAATTTTATAACGTACTCCTGGAAGATCTTTTACACGACCTCCACGAACTAAAACAATAGAATGTTCTTGTAAGCTATGTCCTTCTCCTGGAATATAAGCTGTAATCTCAAAACCACTAGTTAACTTTACACGCGCAACTTTTCGAATTGCTGAGTTAGGTTTTTTCGGAGTAGTTGTATATACTCGCGTACAAATTCCGCGACGTTGTGGACATGATTTTAACGCAGGTGCTTTTGTTGCATTAATAATTTTTGTTCGATTTAAACGAACTAATTGTTGAATTGTTGGCATATAGCAATTTATTTTAAAAATTATTTTTTACTTTTTTTCAGTTTTTGGTTGCGTTTCTTTTAAATTATATTTACGTTGGAATTTTTCAACACGTCCTTCAGTGTCAATAATTTTTTGAGAACCAGTATAAAATGGATGGTTTCCTGACCAAATATCAACTGAAAGTTCTGCTTGTGTTCCACCTACTTCTAAAATTAATTTTCCATCACAAAAAACTTTCGTTTGATACCATTCTGGGTGTAATCCTTGTTTTGCCATATTGTAATAAATAAGTTTAATAAGTTTAACGTTTTGAATATTGTGAAGCTTTTCTTGCTTTTTTTAATCCATATTTACGTCTTTCTTTAATACGTGAATCACGTCTTAATAATAAATTTTGATTTAAAATTTGACGATATTCAGAATTAATTGTACAAAGGGCTTTTGCAATCGCTAAACGAATAGCATCCATTTGTGAACTAATCCCACCACCTTTTACTTTTATATCTACGTCATATTTATTATTTAAATTAACAAAAATAAAAGGATTTTTTAATACTTCACGTTCTTCAGCAACGCCCGCAAAAAAATCTTCAAAACCTTTATTATTAACCGTAATAATACCTGAACCGTCTTTTAAAAATACTTTTGCTACAGATGTTTTTCTTTTTCCAATTCCTGTATAGAAAATTGATGTATTACTCATAGTTTAACTTTAGTTTTTAATTATAATTTAACTGTAATCCAATTATTAGCAGCCATTGACTCCATCGGAATAGTAATACGTTCCCCATTTGCTGTTTTTGTATAATTAATTTTATTATCAGAATAAACAAATAAGCGACGATAATATTCACGTCCTAGTACGCCTTTAGGTAACATTCCCCATACAGCTTCTTCGATAATACGACTTGGAATTCTTTCTTGTAATTGTTTAAACGTTTCAATTTTTAAACTTCCAGGACGTTGAGAATTACGATAGTATAATTTTTGTGATTCTTTATTACCAGTTACAGTTACTTTATCAGCATTTAAGATAACAACGTAATTTCCTTGATCTACACCTGGAGTGAAAAATGAAATTTCTTTTCCGCGTAATAATTTACTAACTTCTGTAGCTAAACGACCTAATGTTTGTCCTTCAGCATCTACTACAAACCATTTTGGTACATGACATTCCTTTTTGGGAAATAATGTTTTCATAAGTTATTATGTATATATTTTAAGCTTTTTTTTGATACTTTTGGTTAGTTGTTCCCTTTTTTATTGCATGAGATGAAACTGCTAAAAAATTTCCATTAATAAATAAAGGATAAAAAATGTTCATTAGAATTTTAATTGCTTCATAAAGGCTACGTTTTGGTGTAAGACTTCCATTCGTAACAATTTCTAAATTTAATGATTCTTTAATATTCCCTTGGGTATCATGAATTAATTTAATTTTATAATTAACTTTTCGAACAGGCATAAAAAGTGCATCAACTAACAATGTAGTTGGTTTAATAGCTATAAATTTTTCCTGTAAGTTTCTTCGACGAATTTCTTCTGTTAATTTATATCCCTTTCCTTTTTCAATATCAATTTCTAAATAAAATTCTGAATTATCAACAATGGTACAAATATATTGATTAGGATTAATAATTTTAAGACTATTTTTTGGTAGTTGAAACATACCTGCTGTTACAATTACTGGTCCTTTAATATTTAAAAATCCTTTTAATTTTGTAGAATTAAGTTCTTCTGTCGAAAATGAAAAATTTTTAAAGACAATTTCTTTAAGATTTAACAAAACTTCTAAAACATCTTCACGCAACCCTTTGATAACTGAAAATTCATGCTTTAAATCATTAATTCGGACTCCCGTTATAGCATATGCAGTTAAGTCAGACAAAAGTGTTCGACGAATTGCATTACCTAAAGTAATTCCTTGTCCTGCTTCTAATGGTTCAATTAAAAAAGAACCATGATGATTTTGATCTTGATCAATATATGTTTCAATACAAGTTAATGTACTCATAGTTTTAAAAAATAATAATTAAAAATTATAAACGACGTTTTTTAGGTGGACGACAACCATTATGTGCAACAGCTGTTTTATCTTCAATTGATAAAATATTTAAACCAGCAGATTTTAATGCACGAATAGATGTTTCACGTCCATTTCCACGACCTTTAATAACAACTTCTACTTTCTCCATCCCTAATTCAATTGCTTTAACAGCAGCATTTCTTGCGGCACTTTGAGCAGCAAAAGGAGTATTTTTTCTTGCTCCTTTAAAACCAGACGTACCTGAAGAAGCCCAACAAATTGTATTTCCTAAAATATCGCTAATTGTAATAATTGTATTATTAAATGTTGTTTTAATATTTGCAATTCCTACTGAAACGGATTTCTTTTGCTTTTTTTTTTGTTTTGACATATTTATTTATTATTGTTTACTACGTGTAAAAAAACTTTGTCTACGTGATGTACGGTTATTTGTACGTGTACGTTGTCCACGAACAGGTAAACCTTTTAGGTGTCGTCTTCCTTTAAAACAGTTAATATCAATTAGACGTTTAATATTTAAATTAACAAGACGTTTTAAATCTCCTTCTAATTTAAATTCATCTGTTTCTAAAATGTCACGTAAAGCAGAAATATTATTTTCATTTAAATCTGAAACTTTAATATTTGGATCAATATTTAAACGACTTAAAATTTTCTTTGATGTTGGAATTCCAATTCCATAAATACATGTTAAAGCAATATAAATTTTTTTCTTATTTGATAAGTTGTTACCAAGTATTCTGACCATAATTTTTTACCCTTGTCTTTGCTTATGTTTTGGATTGATACAAATTACCATAATTCTTCCATGTCGTTTAATTACACGACAATTTTCACACATGCGTTTTACTGATGGACGTACTTTCATAAATATTTTTAAGTAAAAATGTTAACTTTCTAAGTAGTTGTTTCGAGAATGTTTTTATAAAGTGATCTTATTGTTTTTTGAACTTCGTAAGCTACTCCCACTAAGATAATGAGCGAAGAAATATTAATTTGGTTTAATAAATACCCATTAAGTAGAGTTTTAAACGAATCATATAAAAATAATATAACACATAAAGAGATACCACCAATAATTGAACTTGAACGAACAACATTTTCTAAATAAGAAATGGTTTCGCGTCCAGGTGTGACATTAACAACTGCAACTGATGCTTTTCGTAATTGTTCTGAAATTTTTTCAGGATCCCAAAAAACAATTGTATAGAAATAGTTAAAGCCAATTATTAATAAATAATAAACAAAATTATTTATAATTCGTGTTTCGGTAGTTAAAGAACCTGTTAAATAAGAAATAAAAGGTAATAAATTCGAAGCAATAATAATCGGAAAGATTCCTGCTTGGTTTAAACGAATAGATAACCCATTATCTTTTACTTGAAAATCAGTATTTACCTTTTGATTTAAAGTAGTTTTTTCCATATTTTCTAAAAAAGCTAATTGACGTGCTGAAACAACATCAATATTAATTCGAGCTGTTTGAGAAATACATATTAATACCATAAGGATTAATAAGAAACCTACTTGTATTAAAAAGGTATTATCAAGAGTTTGAGTAATTAAGAGGTTTTTACTAATTAAAGTTACAACAATATTTGTAAAAATAATTAATGAAGTTCCATTTCCAATACCCTTATTATCAATAATACTACTTAACCAAACGATAATCATGGCACCACAAACTAATTCAGTTGTAATTAATGCTAAATTAGTTAATTCAGTATTGTAAAAATATGCTTTTAAATAAAAAATTAAAAAAAGACTTTGAACAATTGCAAATACAAATGTTAATGCTTTTTTATAAAAAGTTAATTTTCGACGTCCTATTTCACCTTCTTCAGATTGAAGTTTTTCTAATGACGGAAATAATGCAGTTAATAAATCTACTAAAATTGATGCATTAATATAAGGAATAATACCTAATGAAAAAGGACTTAACAAAGTTGCACCTCCACCACCAGAATACATGTTTATAATTTGCATAATTGAATTTCTAGTATCTAACTGCAAAAAGGATTTTTTTAATGCTTCTTGGTCAATTCCGGCAAGAGGAATCGTATTTCCAAATCGAAATAATAGAAGAATAAATAATGTTAAAAAAATTTTTTTTGTTGGATTATTTTGTTTTTTGTTGGTTGAAAAAACGTTATTAATTAGCGATTCGAACATTTTTATATTTTCTCATAATTTTATCATAAAAAAGTTGTTTACGAACAGATTGGAATTTTCCTAACTCTACTTTTTCATTTAAATTTGTTAATGCTAAAATTGTTGCTTTTGCATTATTTAAAATATTATTTGAACCAAATTGTTTTGCTAAAATATTTTTAATTCCAGCTAATTCTAATACAGTACGAACAGAACCTCCTGCAATTACACCAGTCCCTTGTGACGCTGGTCGTAACATAATTTTACATGCTCCATACGAAGCATTTACAACATGAGGTACAGAATATTTTAATGTTAATGGAACTGTAATTAAATTTTTCTTCCCATTTAAAATTGCTTTATCAATGGCTAAATTAACATCTTCAGCGCGTCCAACACCAACACCTACTTTACGTTTTGTATCACCAATAATAACAACAGCGCGGAAAGTCATTTTTTTCCCACCTTTTACTACTTTAGTTACACGTTTAATTTGAACTATTTTTTCTTCATACTTAATTTTAGATAAACGTAATGCGACTTTTTTACGTAAATTACGTCCTGATTTTGCTTTATTAAATGTGTTTTCCTTCTTTCCTAAATTTGTTTTTGAAGTTTTTACGGTATTTTTTTCCATATGTTTATAAATGTTATTTACCCTAATAATTCTGCATTGAAATAATATGCAATAAAAAGAGATAGTGAATTATGAGATAAAAGAGCTTAATTCTTTAAAAAATTAAGCCTTGTTCTCTTGCACCTTCTGCGACTTTTTGAATTCGTCCATGATATGGACGGTTTCCACGATCAAATACGACTTTAGTAATTTGTTTATCACGTGCTTTAGTAGCTAATGTTTGACCAACTACAAAAGCTGCTTGTTGATTTGAAGTAATTTCAATCGGTTGAGATAATTGTTTATCTAATGTTGAACTAAAAGCTAATGTATGCCCACTTTTATCATCAATTAATTGAGCATATATATGTTTGTGTGAACGAAATACAGATAAGCGGGGTTTTTCGTTTGTTCCAACAATTTTCTTTAAAGATCTCTTTTTTTGTTGTACAAATAATTTTTTTGTTTTCTTTTTCATATAAAATATAGAAATATATAAACTCTTTATTTACCAGTTTTTCCTGCTTTACGAATTATTTTTTCCCCATCATATAGAATTCCTTTTCCTTTATAAGGTTCTGGAGGACGTGTATCACGAATTTTAGCAGCTAAAAATCCGACTTTTTCTTTATCAATTCCACTAATACTTACTTTTGTTGGTGATTCAAGTTTAATAGCTAAATCTGCAGGAATTGGAAATTCAACTGGGTGAGTAAATCCAACGTTAACAATTAGCGTATTTTTATCTACTTGAAATTTATATCCAACACCTTCTGCAACTAAAGTTTTTGAAAATTTTTCACTAACACCACTAACCATATTTTGAACTAAAGCTCGAATTAATCCATGATATTCACGAGACTTTTTTGTTTCGCTTTTTCTTGTAATAACTAAAGTTTCATTTGTTATTTCAAGATTTAAAAGATCTTGAATAGTACGTTCTAATGTACCATGTTTTCCTTTAACACTAATTTTGTCGTTTGTTATGTTTATAGAAACATCTTTAGGAATTTCTATAGCTTTTTTTCCTATACGTGACATATATTTTCTCCTTAAACGATTTCTTTATTAACTTAACCAATATAACATAATATCTCTCCACCCTTTTTTAGTTTTGTTGCTTTTAAGTGGCTAACAATACCAACAGAAGTAGAAATAATTGCTGTTCCTTGATCATATCTTAAACCATCAATTTTTTCTTGGAAATGTTTATATCCTGAAAAAACACGTTGACCAGGTTTACTTATACGTTTTAAAATTGAAAATAAAGGTTTTTTAATCCACCAACCTTTGTATTTTAATGAAACTTTGATTTCAGATGGAATCTTTTTTTCTTGTTCTACAGAATATCCTGTAATATATCCTTCTGCTACTAATACTTTTAAAATAGCTAAATTTAATTTGCTATAACGTACACGTGTAAAACTATGACGAGCTAAAGTTGCATTGCGTATACGCGTTAACATGTCAGAGACAAGATCGTTTGTCATTTATACCTCTTTTTTAATAAATAGTTTTTATTTTGCAAACGGTACACCTAATTCTTTTAATAAGAATAATCCTTCGGTTGAATTTTGCGCTGTTGTAACAATTGTAATATTTAATCCACGTCTTTGATCAACACTATCATAATCGATTTGTGGAAATACTAGTTGTTCTGTAATTCCTAAATTGTAATTACCATGTTTATCAAAATTATTTGGATTTAATCCTCGAAAATCTCGAATACGAGGTAAAACTAATTTAACGAAAGTTTCAAGAAAAGCATACATTTTTTCGCGACGTAATGTAACTGTTAATCCTAAGGGCATTCCTTCACGAATTTTAAAACCAGCAACTGAATTTTTTGATGTTGTTAAAATCGGATGTTGACCTGTAATTAAACGAATTTCTTCTGTTGCTTTTTGTAAATATACACGATTTTGAGCATTTAACCCTAGACCAGCACTGACTTGAATTTTTTCTAGTTTTGGAATTTGATGTTTATTTTGATATTTGAATTCTTTAACTAAATTTGGAACTACATTTTCCAAATAATGATTTTTTAAATTACTCATGATTTAAATTATTGTTAATTAACTAAATTATTTTTGGGAAAGAAGATTTCCAGATTTCTTAAAATATCGTACTTTTTTGTTATCAACAATTTTATATCCAATTTTGCTTGCAATATTTGCTTCTTTATCCCATAACATTACATTTGAAATATGGATTGACATTGGAATTTCTTTTTTAACAGGATCTCCACCTTGACGATTTTTTGTATATTTAATACGAGGTAAAATCCCTTCGATTATTACTAATGATTTGTTTGAAATAATTGAATTAATTGTTCCAATAAATCCTTTTTGGCTTCCAGTAGTAACTTTTACTTTATCACCAACTTTAACATGAGTTTTAATTTGTTTTTTCATACTACTTCGTTTGCTAATGAAATAATTTTTGTAAAATTCTTATCACGAATTTCTCTTGCAACAGGACCAAATACTCTTGTCCCACGTGGATTGTTTTCAGCGTTAATAATTACTGCTGCATTATCATCAAAACGAAGTCCCATTCCATCAGCTCGTTTAATTGTATTTTTTGTGCGAACTACAACAGCACGAACAACATTTGATCTTTTTACAGCCATATTTGGAAGTGCATCTTTTACTACACCAATAATAATATCACCAACTTTTGCATATTTGCGATTATTTCCTAAAACACGAATACACATTAATTGTTTTGCTCCAGTATTATCAGCAACCGTTAAATATGTTTGAGGTTGTATCATAATTTTTACTTTATAGGGTTTAACTTAAAAAAATTTATTTTTCGTAAACTTTTAAAATTTCTTTTAAATTCCATTTTTTGTGACGACTATATGGTGCACTTTCTTCTAATAATACTACATCACCTGATTTACATTGATTTAATTCATCATGTGCCATATATCTTTTTGTTTTTACTAAAATTTTCTGATATTTAGGATGTTGATAACGAGTTTGAATCGCAACAACAATTGTTTTATTAGGTTTATCACTTACAACGACACCAATTCTTTCTTTTTTTACCATACTAGTTAGTTATTTTGTTTTAACAAAGAAGATTTTTTAAATTTTAATTGTGCAATTCTACGTTTTGTATGCTTAAATAAATGTGGTTTTACTGATTGACTTGTTGATTTTTTTAAACGTAAGTCAAATAAATTCTTTTGTAATAAAAAGATTTCTTTATCAATATCAACAATATTATTAAAAGCATCTACTTCTTGATATTTTGGAAAACTCATACTTTAATTTCGTCTTTAATTAGAATTTTTGTTTTAATTGGTAATTTATAACTTGCAATACGTAAAGCTTCCATAGCAATTTCACGTGAAACACCCGTAATTTCAAATAAAATATTACCTGGTTTAATTACAACTACCCAATACTCAACCGCTCCTTTTCCAGATCCCATACGTGACTCTTCAGCACGAGCCGTTACCGATTTATCAGGGAATACTTTAATCCATAATTTCCCAGTTCTTTTTGTATAACGAGAGATCGTTCTACGAACTGCTTCAATTTGACGAGATGTTAACCATACAGGCTCTAATGCTTGAATTCCGTAATCTCCGTGATTTAATTTATTATTACGGCAAGCTTTTCCTTTTAAACGCCCACGTTGCATTTTTCTAAATTTTGTTCGCTTTGGACTTAGCATTTTTTTTCCTCCAGCCTTACTTTTTTATTTTCTGATTTTTATTCGCCAATAAATAACCATACTTTAATTCCAATTACACCATAAATCGTATCAGCACGTTGATGAGTATAATCAATTTTCGCTCTTAAAGTATGTAATGGAACACGTCCATCACGTTTCCATTCACTACGTGCAATATCGACTCCATTTAAACGTCCAGAAACTTGTACTTTAATTCCTTTCATTGTCGTACGTTGAACTTTTTTAATTGCTTGTTTAACAGCACGTCTAAAAGGAGTTCTTTTCTCAAGTTGTTCTCCGATAAATTTTGCAATTAATGTTGCATCTTCAAAAGGATTTTTAATAAATTTAATTCCAATATAATAGTTTTTCTTATTTTTAATTTGTAAAAAACGAATTAAATTACGAATATTACGTTTTAAAAGTAATGTTGTAAAACGTTTTAAATTACCTTTAGAATTACTTAAAATAGAATTTGTTTTTGGACTTGCATTTTCTGTTTCATCCATAAAGTATTTTGTAACTTTACGAGACATATCTTTTGCACGTGGAAATAACGCATGAATTGTAATATTTACGTATTCTTGAGTATTTGTGCTTTGTGTAATTCGATTAATTTCTACTTTTGAAATTGATAAAAATTCGTCGAAATATTCATTAACTTTTGAACGAATAAAATAATCTTCTTCCATTAAGTTTGGATAAGAAGCTTTACTACTATACCATTCTGATAGATGTTTTTGAGTTGTTACTAATCGAAAACCTTTTGGATGTGTTTTTTGTCCCACAATAACCCCTTAATTTATTTTTTATTTTTATAAACTTTATACTTCACTAACACGAATTGTTAAATGTGACATTTTCTTTTGAATAGCAAATGCACGACCTTGAGCTCTTGGACGCATACGTTTTAAGATTGGTCCTTGATTTACAAAAGCTTCAGTAATTACTAAATTTTCTTTTTCTAAATCAAAATTATTTGTTGCATTTGAGATAGCAGAATATAATGTTTGCCATACAATTGCACCAGTTTTTTGTGGTAGATATTTTAAAATTTGTAAAGCTTCTTTATAACTCTTTCCACGAATTTTGGAAATAATTGTATCGATTTTTGTAGGGGAAATTCTAATATATTTAGAAGTAGCTGATATAATTTGTTTTTTGTTATCCATAATTTATCTTTTTACTTTACGTTCAGTTTTCTTATGAGAACGGAATGTACGAGTAGGTACAAATTCTCCTAATTTATGACCAACTAATGGATCCGAAATAAAAATTGGAACATGTTTTTGTCCATTATAAACACTAATAGTATGTCCAATCATTGTTGGTAAAATTGTTGAGGAACGAGACCATGTTTTAATTGTCTCTTTTTTCCCCTTTTCATTTAAAAGATTAATTTTATTTAATAAATGATATGCAATATAAGGTCCTTTTGATATTGATCTTCCCATATTTTTAATTACTTAAACTTTATTAATTATGAACGTGAACGAATAATAAACATATCACTCTTATTTTTACGTTTACGTGTTTTAATTCCTAATGCTGGTTTACCCCAAGGTGTTAATGGTCTTGGTTTACCAATTGGACAACGTCCTTCTCCTCCTCCATGTGGGTGATCAACAGGGTTCATTACTGATCCACGAACTGTTGGACGAATACCTAACCAACGACTACGTCCTGCTTTTCCTAAAACAACGTTATAAAAATCAGCATTACTTACTCTACCAATTGTTGCAAAACATTCTTTTTTAAATAAACGAATTTCTTTTGAGGATAAACGTAAAACAACGAAATTATTTTCTTTTGCTAAAATTTTTGCACTAGTTCCAGCTGCGCGAACTAATTGTCCACCTTTTCCTGGAAATAATTCAACGTTATGTACATCAGTCCCTAAAGGAATATCATTTAATGGTAATGCATTTCCAATTTTAATTTCTAAATTTGTTCCAGCATTAATTGTTTCACCAACTTTTAAATTTTCTGGATGTAAAATATAACGTTTGTCACCATCTTCATAATGAATTAATGAAATATGTGCATTACGATTTGGATCATACTCAATTGAAACTACTTTTCCAGTCACGTTATATTTATTACGTTTGAAATCAATTAAACGATAACAACGTTTATGACCTCCACCTTTATGACGCGTAGTAATTCTACCTTTATTATTTCGTCCTTTTGATCTATGATTTGCGACTGTTAACGATTTTTCTGGTTTAATTTTTGTTAAATTTGAAAAATCTAATACACTTTTATTACGTGTACTAGGTGTATAAGGTTTATAAATTTTAATTCCCATATTTATAATTGTTTATTTTTAAAGTTAGGATTAGTTAAAAAGATCGGCAATTGTATCCCCTTCTTTTAATTTCACATAAGCTTTTTTATAAAGAGGACGTTTTCCAATGAACTTTCCTACTCTTCTTGTTTTTGATGGTAATAAACATGTATTAACACCAATGATTGTTACGTTAAAAATTTTTTCAATAATGTATTTAATTTGCGTTTTTGTAAGAGATCTATCTACAATAAAAGTATATTGACGATCACCATACAAATTAATCGATTTTTCTGTTAGTGAAGGATATTTCACTAAATTTAAAAGATCACCAAGCTTAAGCATAATGTTTTCCGTAAGTTGAATTTATTAACTCTAAAGATGATTCAGATAAGATAATATTATTTGTGTGTAATAATTGTTTTAAATTTAAGCAATTAGCTGTTGTAATTTGAATATTTTTTAAATTACGTGTTGCTAACCATAATTTTTTATTAGGTTTACTTAAAATAAATAGAATCTTTTTTGTGCTACTTACATTTAAAGTTGTAAGTAATTTAATAATTTCTTTTGTTTTAATAACATTAAAATCTTGTAATAGATTTTCATTAATTAAAACGAAATCTCTTTTCTTTAAATATAAAGCAGATAAGATAGCTAATCTTCTTTCTTTTTTATTTACTTTTTTATTAACAATGCGTGGTTTAGGACCAAAAATAACTCCTCCACCAACCCATAATGGAGATCTACTAGATCCTGCACGTGCTCGTCCAGTACCTTTTTGTTTCCAAGGTTTTCTTCCCCCTCCACGTACTTCAGATTTCGTTTTTGTTGATGCTGTATATTTACGTGCATTTTTCAATTGAGTAAGATAAACACGATGAATAAGTCCAATCGCTTTCTTTTTTCTTTCTAGATTTTCTAAAAAAATTTTAGTTTCCATAAATGACAAATTTTAATTAACTTTTAGTGCTAATACTTACTAAATTTCCAGATTTTCCAGGAATACATCCTTTAATTACTAAAAGATTTTCTTTTGTATTAATATCAATAATTTCTAATCCTGTAACTGTACGTTTTTTCATTCCAAAACGACCAGGCATACGTTTTCCAGGGAATACACGTCCTGGAGTTGTACCAGATCCCATTGATCCTTGTAATCTATGGTGTTTTGAACCGTGTGTCATTGCACCACGTGTAAAATTATTACCTTTAATGTTTCCAACTGTTCCCTTTCCGATAGTTAAACCAGTAATATTAACTGATTGTCCAATTTCAAAAATTTCAACGCCAAATTTTTGTCCAATTTCATATGTTCCAAATTCACTTAATTTATATTCTTTTAGATATCTAAAAGGTGGTAAATTTGCTTTATTAAAATGTCCTAGATTTGGTTTTGTTAAATTTCTAGAATTTGCTGAAATTTCTAAATATCCAATTTGAATAGCATTATAACCACAATTTTCTTGAGACTTAATTTGTGTAACATAACAAGGTCCCCCTTTAATTATTGTTACTGGAATAACATTCCCTTTTGTATCAAAAACTTGGGTCATACCGATTTTGTTTCCTAAAATACCAACAGACACGAGATACCTTCCTCTGTAAATTTTTAATAACTAATTGCTATAATAAGCTATTTCTTAATCATTGTCTATATCAAAATATATTCTAAATAACATTAAATAAGAATAATTATTTTTAAACTTGATTATCAGAACTAAATAAAATATAATATAGCTGTATTCATAACCATGCAAAATAAAACATACTATGGATGAAAAAACGACTAATAAAACTACAAGTAAAAAAATTGTTGGGATTGATTTAGGTACAACAAATTCAGTTGTAGCAGTACTTGAGGGAGCAAATCCAAATGTAATTCCAAATTCAGAAGGAAATCGAACAACACCATCAGTTGTAGCATATACTGCTAATGGTGAAGCTTTGGTAGGTCAATTAGCAAAACGCCAAAATGTAGTAAATCCGGAAAATACTTTTTCATCGGTAAAACGTTTTATTGGATGTAAATTTGATGAAATTGAAGAAGAAACACGTCGTATTTCTTATAAAGTTCGTCGTGGTGACAATGGACAAGTTAAAATTTATTCACCGGTATTAAATAAAGAATTTAGTCCCGAAGAAATATCTGCTTCAGTTTTAAAAAAATTAGTTGTTGATGCAAGTAAATTTTTAAAAGAAAATATTACACAAGCTATTATTACTGTTCCTGCTTATTTTAACGATTCTCAACGATTAGCAACAAAAGATGCTGGAACTATTGCCGGATTAGAAGTTTTACGTATTTTAAATGAACCTACGGCTGCTGCTTTAGCTTATGGTTTAGAAAAAAAGACAAATGAAGTTGTTTTAATCTTTGATTTAGGAGGTGGAACTTTTGATGTTTCAATTCTAGAAGTTGGAGATGAAGTTTTTGAAGTATTAGCAACTTCAGGTGATACACATTTAGGTGGAGATGATTTTGACCAATTAATCGCAAGTTATATTATTTCAAATTTTAAGAAAACGGAAGGAATTGATTTATACTCTGAAAAGCAAGCTTTACAAAGAATTATTGAAGCTTCTGAAAAAGCAAAAATTGAATTATCAAGTTTACAATCAACACGCATAAGTTTACCATTCATTTATATTGATGGCCAAACACCAAAACATATTGATTTAGAATTTGATCGTTCAAAATTCGAAGAGTTAAGTCGTGATTTATTAGAAAAGTGTAAAAAACCTGTTCAAAAAGCTTTAGAAGATGCAAAACTTTCAAAATCGGAAATTGATCAAGTAATTCTGGTTGGTGGATCAACACGTATACCTGCTGTACGTAATCTTTTAAAAGAACTTTTAGGAAAACCTTTAAATGAAACAGTAAATCCTGATGAAGTAGTTGCAATGGGAGCTGCGGTTCAGGCTGGGATTATTGCTGGTGAAATTACAGATTTAATTTTACTTGATGTTACTCCTTTATCATTAGGAGTTGAAACAATGGGTGGATTAATGACAACTATTATTAATCGTAATGCATCAATTCCGGTTAAACAATCAGAAGTATTTTCAACAGGGTCAGATTTCCAAGATACTGTTGAAATTCATGTTTTACAAGGAGAACGTCCGTTTGCAAAAGATAATAAGAGTTTAGGTATTTTTAGATTAAAGGGAATTCCAGCTGCGCCACGTGGAGTACCAAAAATTAATGTAACATTCCAATTGGATGTTAATGGTTTATTAGCTGTTTCTGCTCGTGAAGAACAAACTGGACAAGAACAATCAATTAAAATTGAAGGCGCTTCCGTTTTAGCACGTGAAGAAGTTTCAAAGATGATTAAAGAAGCTGAAGAAAATGCTTTATTTGATAAATCGAAGAAATCATTAGTAAATATTACGTATGAATTAGATAATTTATTCGTAAAAGCTCAAACATTAATAGAAAAAAATCTATTAGGAACAAATACATCTGATTTGTATTTTGAAGAAATTCTAAAAGAAATTAAAACTTTATATAAATCACAAAACTATAAAGAAATTTCAAATCAAACATTAGATAATTTAAAATATGCTTATAATTTAGTTGTTTTAGATTATTTTAAAAAGCAATTAAATCAAAAATCAAATGATTCAGGTAAATCAAATGGTGGTAAAGGTGTTGTAATTGATGTAACAGATTCGTAATTCTAAAAATTTCTAAAACACAAGTTGTGACAGTAAATTTCTGTCACAACTTTTATAATTAATTTTGATATTTCATTTTATTTATCCTTACAAGAAGTAGAGGGATTAGAGGGTTTCAATGAAAAAGAAGCTGAAAAAATCTTAGGACTTTTAGGATGGTCATACAATCCAG
>JACCDO012019198.1_pt1 | contig 61206 bp, 46 predicted proteins | sample 7446101 | NCBI WGS metagenome assembly JACCDO01 (sample SAMN15323440, study PRJNA562643) | freshwater metagenome | isolation source: river surface water | place: USA:Blue River Watershed | collected 2017-08-16 | reverse complement strand
GTAAATTATTAAAACATAAACTTAAACATATTGATAAATGTATTCACAGATTAAAGAAATGTTTACATGAGCATCATCATAAAGGAGGACATTCTCATAATGTTACTAAAGCTGCTAAAAAAGCTAAAGTAGATAAAGAAACTTTTGAATTATTTATTAATAACAGATGCGAAGCTGAAAGATTTATTCGCGGAGAAACAACTTTAGAACATTACAATCCTGATTTATATGTTGAAAATTATGGAATATTTAGTAAATTACAAAGTTTAGGTAGTACTATATCGAAAAAAGCTCAAGAAGCTGCAGCAGCATTAGCAGCTCTTGCTGATAAAATTCCACAACCTATTAAAGATTTTGCCAAAAGTCTTGTTGCAGCAGCTACAGCTGCTTTTAACACAGTAAGAGATGCTTCTATTAAAATATTTGATACTGGTTATGGATCATTAAAATCAACTTATAATTCTATTCTTTCTGGTATAAAAGGTATGGAAAGTATTAAATCTGTTACTGATTTCTGGGATTGGTTAAAAGCTGGTATTAATAAAGCTATAGACAGTATATACACTTTTATTAAAGAACAATTTATGGTTGTCATATCTGCTTATATTAAATGCGATGTGTGCCCAGCTCAAGATAAATTAGATTTTGATGGATGTACAAGCAGAAAACTTTTATTTAATGATGGTAAATTATCAGATTTCCTACTTGAAAAATTCCAAGGTTTTGTGTACAGTGCTATTTCATTAGTACCTGTCGCAGGTACAGCAGTAGTTACTTTCCTAGGTCTTCCAGGTATATCTACTGTAGTAGATAATGTTATTGGCGATGCATGGGATAATTATATATGGAATAATGTTAGAGATTCTTTAAAAACAAATTTATTAGATCCTTTTATTGCCGAATTGTCAAAAAAATATCCTCCTAAAGCAGGTCAGAGTAAATGGGAAATTGCAATGAAAGAATTTTTTGATTATCTTGAAATGAAAGAAAATTTTGAAAATGACCTTAAAGATGGTAAGTTTAAAGATAGTGTCAGAGAAAAAATTAATTCTGTTCGTTTATCTAATGGACAAAGACGTATGTTTGGTCCTAATGGTCAAAGACGTATATCTATGGATGGACCTATGATTAATAGACCTATGGTAAGACCTATGATGGATAGACCTATGGTAAGACCTATGATGGATAGACCTATGGTAAGACCTATGATGGATAGACCTATTGTAGATGCACCTAGACATATTACAGTTGAAAGTAGACGTATGGCAGATGCACCTAGACATATGGCAGTTGAAAGTAGACCTATGTTAGCTGAACCTAGACGTATGGCAGTTGAAAGTAGACCTATGGTAGCTGAACCTAGACGTATGGCAGTTGAAAGTAGACCTATGGTAGCTGAACCTAGACGTATGGCAGTTGAAAGTAGACGTATGGCAGTTGATCCTAAATCTATGACAGCTAAAAATGTACGTATGGAAGATGCACCTAGACTTATGGCAAATGCACATAGACGTATGGTAGCTGTACCTAGACATGTGGTAGCTGAAAGTAGTCCTGTTGAAAACTGGACTTGTTAAATTTAATTTTTTATACTTCTTAACTAGTATAAAAATCAACTAATTATTTTCAAATGATGTACATTCAATGGCATTGTTCTTCCTATGCGATTTGCTCTACCAATTATTTGCGACTCTGCCGCCTGAGTCATATCATGATAAAGAATAATATCTGTTGCTTCTTGCAAATTTATTCCAGCTCCATTTGTACTGCTATTTAAAAATATAATATTAACATCCCCATTTTTAAACATCTCCAAATTTTTTTCTCTACTCTTACTATTTCCACGAATTTCAGCAAACTTTAAATTATTTATCTTTAAAATATTATAAATATTATTAAAAGTATTATTATATTCAGAAAATATTAAAAATTTTCCTTCTTTATTACTTTTAATAATATCTATAACTGTTTCAGGTTTAGTTAAAATCTTTTTTTGTGTAAAAACACTTTTTTTCTCATTTTCTTTGTTTTCTTCATTTTTATCATTTTCAGATTTAATATATACTACTTTACTAATCTCTATTTTATTACGACATAAAGGACAAGTATTATTTTTATTTAACCATTGAAAAAAACAATTACCACAAAATACATTTTGACAATTAGGTTCTAAGATAGGAGATTCTAATTTTTCATAACATATTAAACATGGTTCATCTAAAAAGTTTTTAAATCTATTTTCTATTTCATTTATTTGATTAATAATTGATTTTTCCTTTTCTTTCCACATATTTAACTGTTCTATTTCGTCTCTTGATGTATATAATAATATTTTTGATTCAACAAAATATAATTCATTTTGTTTTTGTTTTTTAACTAAATCAATAATATTACTAGTTTCACCTCCACCCAAAGCTTCAATCGCACCTTGATAATCACCGCCTTCGATCATAGATTTGATTCTAGAATCTACATAATTTTGCACTAAATTATACATTGGATTATAACATTCGTAATTATGATGTTTGGTTTCCGGTATTTGAAAAGATAATTTTATAAATTCAGGATCATTTTTAATAATAACATCTTTGAATTTTTGTTCAAAGTTATTATTAGAATAATTATCAGTTATTAATTCTTTCATAAATCCAGTTCGACAATCTCCATGCATACTCATGATTGAATTTGGTGTTGCTGTAATTAACCAATAAAAATTGGCGTGTATTTCTCTCATACTTGGCACCTTTAAATGACCTGGTTCATCAAAAATAAATCTTTTCCATGCATAGTCAGAATATTTAGTGACCAGTTTATTATACATTGTAGGTACTACCAGAATCACATCAAAATCAAAAGGATCAGTTTCCTCTATATTTTTATGTGTTAATATTTTTTTAAATGTTAAATCAGTTTTACCTAATTCTTGTTCCCATTGTCCAATAATACTTGGGGATAATAATATTAAAGTTGTCGGTAATTTTTCATATCTTTCTATAAAATAAGTTTTAACTCTATTTTTCGAAGAAGGGATTATTTTTTCAAAAACAAAAGGTATATCTAAATCCCATTCCATTTTATCTCTAGCAATTAAACCAATCATTGATAAAGTTTTACCAAAACCAGTTAAATCTGCATTAATACCTATTTTTGTTTCTTTTGTATAAATATCTCTATCAATAATGTTATTTAACTCTAAATTTTCCATATTATAAATGGATGCTAATTGGTGTGGATACAGTTTAACATTTATATTTTTTGGTTGTGATACCATTTTAATATTTTCATAATCCATTTTATTATTTCAAATATATTTTTTAAATAAAAAATATATTGTTTTATATATTCTTTAAGTTTTATTTATTAAATCATTATCTATTAAATTTTTAGTATTTTTATTACTTAAATTTTTCCTTCTTCGAAAAAGAATAATAATTCCTATAATTATTAATATAACTATAATTATAATTCTATAATATTTATAAAAGAAATTGAAAACAGTAGAATCTAAACCATGCCAAGAATTACCATCATATCTTTTAAGATATGCTTCTTTGTTATAACATGGTTTCGGTGCTGATATATCACAATTATTAATATATTTTGAATCTATAATAAAAACATATTTTTTCTTAATTGGAAACATATCATATACTGAATCTAATAAAAGTGGACCAGTACTATACATAATAATTAGGTGTCTAGAAAAAGATGTAAAGTTATAATTTGATACTAATTCATACCAAACTTTTTTCCAAAAAATATTTTTTGGTTTTGAAATCATAAAATCATTTGTTAATAATCCAGAATTTGCTGATTTATATAGAATACATTCTTTATCTTTGTAAGTTTCTAATAAAGGAGTAATACATTTTACAGGTTCTAAATCATTATCTGTATAAATACCTCCATAATGATACAAAATAAAATATCTTACTGCATCACATCTTTGTATATTATAAGGATAATTATCATATAACTTTAGAAACCATCCATAATTTTTCTTAATAAATTCTCTACTTTTAATACGATCCCAAAACATAAATGTATAATCTGGATGTAAATTTTTCCAAACATTTATTCTTTTTTTTACTTTTTTATCAATATGTTTATGTGGAAATATATAAACATTATGTATTATTTTTGGAAATTCAGACATTTTAATAATTTTAATATTTAAAATTGATTTTATAAATTACTTTTATAATAAATTGTTATAAAATGTCAAGAGAACTTGAAAATTATCAAAGAGGTCAAAATTATGTTTTTAAAAAAGAGCTAGAAGATAGTATTAGTACAGATCCCAAATATAAACTTATATTTTTAAGAGGTTTTTTTGAAAAAAATGGTTATATTTCCAATCGTAACTTACTTAATAAAAATTTAGATATAGTAGTTAAATATGATGATTTTATTTTAGAATTACTTTCTAACTTTAAATTTTCTTTTGAAAAAGATAGAGATTTTATCATTTTTTACAATTATAATGCTTTGGATTTTTTATCAAAATTATATGATTACTCAGATGCTCGTTATAGAGACGACGTATTTTATGAAAAATATATTAATTGGACTACTCTTGGATTAGAACAAAAGATTCCTAATTGTTTATTTTTTAAAGCGGATGAAAAGGCTATTTTACCCCAGAAAGAAAGAGCATCAGATGTTGGTTATGATTTAACTATTATTAAAGAAGTAAAAAAGATTGGTCAAAAAACAACATTATATGATACAGGTATAATTGTAGCACCAGATTTTGGATATTATACTAAAATAGTTCCAAGAAGTTCTATTATCAAGTCAGGTTATATGCTAACTAATTCTACTGGGATTATTGATGGTACATATCGTGGAAACTTAATGATTTGTTTGACAAAGATTGATGATAGTATGCCAGATTTAGAATTACCTTTTCGTTGTTGTCAATTAATTTTAGATCGATCTTTACATTATACAACAGAAGAAGTTAAAAGTATTGATGAACTAGGTGTAACAGAAAGAGGTACTGGTGGGTTTGGTAGTACTAATAAATAATTAATTTAAAGTATATTAAACTTTAAATTATGACATATGATTTATACGTTATTAAACCAGAACATGATCAAAAATATGGTGCAAATATTTTAAATTACCCTCATCTTTTTCAAGATGAATGGTATAAAAATACTAAACATACCTATTCATGTACTATTTGGAAATGTTGGCGAAATAATTATTTTGATGAACCATATACTATAAAAAATTGTATACCAAAAGATTTACAAAGTTTCTATTCAGAAATATTTGATAAAAAATCAGCACAAAAAGTTCTTGATAAATTAAAAAAATACGATCATTATATTGATATTAAATTATTTAATGAATGGTTAAGTTACTGGATTAATAAAGATGCTAAATTCTATTTGAATAGATAAAAATAATTAAATTATTAATTTAATTATTTGATATTTCAGAATTATGATTAAATCACAGATTTTTCAAATTATAATAATCATTATTTTAGCTCTCATATGTGTACTTTTTCCTACTTTAAAATTAGTAGGAGATGTATACTATTCTTTTGCTATTTATGGAGTTTTAATTTTAGCAAGTATTTTAATACTGTTCATTCGTTTAAATATAAAATATAAATTAATAATTCTTGCAGTATTATTTTACTTTTACAGAAATAATTTTTTTCTTACTACAAAAGCATTTTATAATATTATTAATCAGGGATATATTCATAAAGTAGCTAATCGAAAAGATGATACTATATTAAGAAAAGTTGTCCGTAATATGTATAGTAATCTTAATTTAAAACTTAATTTCTCAAAATTACCTAATTATCCTAGTATTTTTGTTTGTAATTATTGTTCAGACAGATTAGAAAATTTTGCATGTATTTTAATTCCTAAAGATATTGCTATTCTAATGCGTGATACTTTAATAAAAATAAGTAAATTGCACCTACTTATCAAATGGCCAATTTATGTTAAGGCAAAAGATAGTTATGAAGAAACAAAAAATCAGGTTTTAGATCATATCAATGCTGGCAGATCAGTTTTTTCATATGTTTCTAAAACACCAAGACTTGGACCAACATATATACAAAATATGCGTTCTGGTATGTTTAAAATTGCAAAAGAATTAAATTTACCAGTAACACCAATTGTGATCGATGCTATAGATATGAAGTTTGGTTCTATTCCATATCAAAATTTTAATATAGAAATAGGAGATAGTTTTTATGTTGACGATGTGAATGAAGATGTAATAAATACTCGAAAATTTTATACTGAAAGAATGAAATATTTTCAAGAAACTAAATATAAATAAAAATTATTTTTTATATATATTTATAAATACTAAAACTATTATGAATTTTACTAATAGATACGCAAAAATACAAGAAATTTTATTTTTTATCAATGAAGATATAGAAGATAATCATTTAATTATAAATATTAATAAATATTTTAGTTGTTCTATATATATAGATAAATATTTAATTAATTTTTTTGAAGATGTTATTAATGGAAGAGAATCTGAATTTAATAATAATCAAATTTGTTTATTAAATGATAAAATTCAAATTATTATTTATAATGAACAATTTCAATTTTCTATTGAAAATAATAATTTTTTACGGAATGAAATAAGAAATATAATTAAGAAATTAGAAAATAAATTACCAGAAAATTTAGATTTACTAAAACTCGATATTTTAAACTTTTTAATGGTACAAAAAAATAATTTATTTTATATTGTAGAAAAAACTCCGATTAAGGAAATATTAAAAAATAAATATAATAATAATTTTGGGAACAGTTTATTAGAAATAATTATTAAAGATTTAGAAAAAATTAATGAAAATAAAAAAGAAAGTAAAGAAATTAAAGAAATAAAAAGAATTATTTATATCTTAAAAAATTACAACAAAGATATTATAAAGCCTGAGGAAAATATCGAAACTTTATACAAGATATTAAATTCTATTAATTGTAAGGAAATTGAAAAAATTCGAGATCAAATGAAATATTTTATTAACTTTGAAGAATTATTAAATTTAACTTATTATGATCTAAAAAAAATATATAAAATTTTAATTGAATATAAAGATAATAACTTAGAATCAAACATAGATAATATTTTAAATCAAAAAATACAATTAGAAAAAGAGTATAGAGAAATTTTATTACAAAATTTATACCAAGATGATATTCTTTTTGATTTAGAATATCAAACATTAAGAGAATATTGTGAAACCTCATGTGATTTAGATCTTTATACTTCACGTGTCAGACGTTTAATTTTATCACTTATTTTTCTTTTAGAGGATGATAATCTTGAAAATAAAACTGAAATAGAAAATATTCTTAACTATATTGAGAAAGAATTTTCAAACCCAAATTATATAAAACCCGAATATACTATTAGATATATCTATAATGATTTAAAAAAGTTGAATAAGTGTAAATTTATGATGATACTTCGTAAAGTTAAATATTTTTCTAAATTTTCAGATCTTTTTAGTTTGAAAGAAGAAGAAATAAATTCTATAATTCAAGAATTTTTAGCTAATGAAAAATTTGAAGAATTTCGTGTTACTATTAGTTTACTTAAAACTGTTTATCAACCATATTGGTACTTTAACGGATTATTAATACATAAAGATTTTTTGGCTATTTCTGTGAATGATCATATTTTTCAGGTTGATACAAAAGTTCATACTCTTTACGACCATAATTTTGTAAAAAAATATGGAGAATTTAATAATAAAGATAAATTATATTATTATGTTTCTAATTATACATATGATATTATAGAATTTAACAAAGTATGTTTTCCAACATGGATATACAGAATACCTTCATTCTATGAAAATTATACATTTGAAATAAATAAAAATAGTCAATATATTTTAAGAAATGATTCAGAATATATATTTGAGGAATACAAGAATAAAGAAATACCATTATTTTCATACGAAAATATTTTACAAGAATATTGTGATAAATATGGAAAGTTTGATGAAATATCAAATGAATACTATTATACATCTTTAAAAGATTATTCTTGTTATACACATGTTAGTTATGATAATAAATTAAGATCACAATTGATTGAAATATTATTAAAGTATCAATATAAAATTGTTAATATTATTATTTCTAAAACAAGAACATGGAATGATATTTATTATTTATATGAATTAGAAATTATTCAAAATATTTTAAGTAAAATTATAGAAAAAACAAATGATAAAATAGCAAAATCTATATTAGAAAAAATTTCACTTAATTTCCATACAAAATTTTTATATGAAACTATACTCAAAAAAATTAATAATTTTAATGAATATTACTGGGAATATAATGGAATGTTAATACCAAATTATATTAATTATATTTTAGCAAATGATCAAAAATCCTACATTTCTAAAAATAAAACAGTTATGGAATATAATTATTTAAATCATTATGAATTACCAAAATATTTATCTCATAGAGAATATTTGGAAACATATTCTCTATATAATAATAAGACGCAAAAATATTATTTTAAACCTCATTTAAAAGATTATGATTGTTTGACAGAATCTTCATTAGAAGAGAAGTATTTATATCAAATAATTTTTATTTTAGATGATTTAAATGATCCTGCTTTTATAAAAATAAAAGATTTATCAATTTTAGATATAAAAAATAATAAAGAAATTATCAAAAATATATTAAATAAAATATATAGTTTGAAAAATTATAATAAAAATATGCTTAATAATTTAATAAATTTTTTAGAAAATTATAATAAAAGAAATTCTTCAGATTTAGATTTTACATCATATGATTTTATTCAATTATAAAATTTAAATTAATTAATAGTTTAAATTTAGAAAAAAGGATGAAATTTTACAAAACCAAGTTTTCCTACTTCCGGATAACCAGACCAACCTATATTTAAGAGTAAAACATATTGTCCAGTCATTTCATAATAATTGGGTCTACAATTTGGATAATTTGAACTTAGATTTACTTTAGCTTTCATTAATCTTCCACTATAATTATGAGTTCCTTTGATTTCAACTTTGATAAAATAGTTATTATCATCTAAAAATTCTTTTAATTCTCTGTCTGGAGTAATATAAATCAATGGATATCTTTGATTATTATATAATATAGCATCCCATCTTTCAATTTTATATTCTTTCATTTTATTTATAATCAATTTTTTATTAATTTATTATAAATAAAAAATTTAAAAGAATAATTTTTTTATTTTAAAATGAGTCTTATTCAGTCGTATGTCAATCAATTGAGAGAATTAAACATTGAACTTAAAAGGGTAAGTAAATCCGCAAGTGATATTAGAAAACAAATTAAGGTTGTTGAAAAAAATATTTTAGAATATTTGAATGAGAAAGATCAACCTGGTGTAAAATATAAAGATATTGCTATTGTAGTAGAAAATAAACCAAAAAGAACTGGTAAAAGTAAAAAAGAAAAGGAAGAAGATTCTTTACGTATTTTGGAAGAGTATGGTATTAGTGATGCTAAAAATGTTTTGAAACAACTTCAAGATGCCCAAAAAGGAGAAGAAATAGAAAATAAAAAAATCAAAATTAAACAGATTAAATAAATTATTTAGTACTTGGCTTAACTTTAAAAGTTATATCTAATACTTTAATATTGTTTATAGATAGTATTTCTTCAACTTCAAATTTTTGACCATTTACTTCGATCTCTTGTCCAACATTAATAAATGGTCCTCCTTCTGGATCAACAGCAAAAGGTTTATTTTCATCACCTAATGTATGTGCATATAATGTATCATAACATCTTAATTTTATTGAATTTTCATTCATAATTTTCCAATCTCTTAGAGAATTTCTATTTTGAAAATTTAAATTTTTTATAAATAATTTTTCATTTTTAGTTGAAAAATTATTTTTTATTAATTTAATAGATTTTAATAAATTAAACTTATTGTGCATTTACTTACATTTATAAGATATAACTTTAAATATAAAATTTCTACAAAAATAAAACTTAAAAATATAATATTTCATTTATAGTAAATGACTACAACTTCATTTTTACAAAAATATCCCGACTATTATTCAACTTTTGAGGAATGTGATAATTTTAATAAAAATTATAATAAAGAACAAAGTAATAATAGATATAAAAACTTTACACAAATTCATTTCACAGCAGGTGATGAGGATCAATTTAATATGTATAGGTTTGATAAAAAATTAAAAAATGAAAATATTATTGAATATAATTTGAATGAAAATATATTTCAAAATATTAAATTGTTTGAAACATGGGAAAAATATAAAGATTTAGATGGTTTAAGTACAACTAATACTTTTCGTTATATTTTTTATAAGTTTAAAAAAGGTATTTTTATCAAGATTTTAAATAATGAATTAAAAGTATTTTTGCCATTTTCAAATGTAAATTTTGTAAATGAATGGCATTCAAATATAAAAATTGACCCAAAATATGAAAATATGTATAAATTTTTTGAGCATATATGTAATCTTGAAGGACGTAGTTTTAATAAAAATTATGTAAATAATTATATAGATACATGGTATTCTAATAATTGTCTATTAAGATATGAATTTCCTATCAATGAAGGAGATACAAATGTATCTGCTATTCAAGATATGTTATTAGAACTATGTAAAAAACGTAAAGTTCCTGATATAGAATTTTTTATTAATCGTCGTGATTTTCCGATTATAACTAAAGGTTCTTTTGAAGCTTATTATGACTTGTGGAATAGCATGGAGAAACCTCTCGTATCTCATAATTATGAAAAATATACACCTATATTATCGATGAGTAGTTTTGAACATTTTGCTGATATTTTAATTCCTTCATATGATGACTGGAACAGAACTCAGGCCCCTCAAAAATGGTTTCCTAAATCAAGTCAGATATATGATTATATTTTTGATATTCCTTGGGAAGATAAAATTCCTACTGCAGTTTTTCGGGGAAGTTCAACAGGCAGTGGTCTAACAGTTGAAACAAATCAAAGATTAAAAGTTTCTTATATGTCAAAGTTAGAAAAAATGGAAAAAAATAAACATGATTATTTAAATGCTGGAATTACAAAATGGAATGTTAGACCTAAAAAATTTATGAATGAAAATTATTTACAAACTTTAAATTTGGATGATTTAGATTTAGATTTAACAGATAAATTAACTCCGTATGAACAATCTAAATATAAATATATTATTCATATAGATGGACATGTTACAGCACATCGTTTATCATATGAATTATCTATGAACTCTGTAATACTTTTAGTAAAAAATAAATGGAAAAATTGGTATTATGATTTATTAAATCCTTACATTCATTATATTCCGGTAAAAGAAGATCTTTCTGATTTATTTGAAAAAATTGAATGGTGTAGGAATAACGATCATAAATGTAAATTAATTGCTGAAAATGCTAAAAAATTTCATGATAAATACTTATCAGAAAATGGAATACTGGATTATTGGGAAAAATTATTATTAGATTTAAAAAATGATGTAGGAAATTTTAACTATAATACTATTAAACCTTTAGAAGTACAAATTATAAACCAATATAAATTTATTTTTCCGAATAAAAAAAATGAAGATATAAAAAATATATTTAAATATGAAGATAATTTACAAAAAATTTTATTTTTGGAAGAGAATATAAATATAAACGAGAATGAAATAGTTAAAAAATATATGAACAAATTAAATGATATAGATTTAGTATTAGAAAGGAATTTTTCAAATATAAAAATAATTGAAGCTATATTTCATACTTTATTAAAAAATAGAAAATTTATGAAGATGATTAATTTTGAAAAAAATATTTTTAAAAATAAGAGTAGTTTAATAGAACTATATAGTTTAAATAATTATAAATTTATTATCAAAAGTATAACTAATAATGAAAAACTAAATGAATATATTCATGAATCTTTTGTTGGAATAAATTGTGTTAATACATTTTTAGAAGAAATACCTAATTTTTGTTATAATTTTGGTATTTTAGATGAAAATCAAAATTATAAAATTATATATGAATATATTGAAGGACAAACTTTACAAGAATATATTAAAAGTAAAGAATTTAATTTTTGTGATTTTTTACAAATTATTTTACAAATATGTTTAGCAATAAATTTTGCTCAAGAAAAATGTTGTTTTGTGCATTATGATCTTTCAATATGGAATATTATAATAAAAAAATCAAATCATGAAGTAGAAATAGATTATCCAATAAATAATAAGATTATTAGATTTAAAACTAAATTAATTCCTGTTATTATAGATTATGGTAGGTCTCATGTTTCATATAAAAATATACATTATGGTTTGATTAATATGTATACATATAGCAAAATATTTGATATTTTATATTTACTATTAACCTCAGTATATGAAATAATTATAAATAATGATCTTAATAAAAATGATTTTAATATACTTTTAAAGATAATAAATTTTATTTCAAATACAAAATATTGTCCCTATATATTTAAAAATTCAAAAGATATTAAAAAGTTTTTTTATAATGCTAAGAAATATTCTAATATTGTAAATACAAATAAATATGAATTAGAAAATAAAAATCCTATTGATCTATTTTATCATATAGTTAATAATGTAAAGTATAAATATAATTTTTCATATCAAGAAAAATATAAACCTTTTATGGTTTGTGGTTATATAAATCATTCAATTGAAAAATTATTTTCATATAATACGAATATTGAACTACTATCTTATGAAAATCAAATTAATTTTTTATCAAAAGAAAGTTTTAATAATCTTGATGTACATGAAATTTATTTAGAAATAATAAAGTTTGAAACATTTATTCAAAATTTTATGTTTTTCTGTAATGATGATAATATAGATATTACAAAATACAAGAAAACACTTTATAAAATTGAGAATAATATTAAAAATATTTTTAACTCAAAATGTAATTTTTATTTACAACAAAAAATTGATATCAATAAGATTGATTTTATCAATAATTACAATGAAAATATATTTTTATTTTCTGATAAGATAAAAGATAAGTTAAAAACAAAAGATAGTTTAGATAAGTTGCTAACATTATTAAATAATGTTTACAATATAAAAAAAAGTATTCTTTATAAAAACATTCAAAAATGTAATAATTATAGGAAAAATAATGACCTTATGAATTACATTACTAATTTAGAAACGTTAAAAACATTTAAAACAATAATTTTATAATTTTTTAAATTTAGAAAAAAAAATTTAAAAAAAAATATTATTCTTTCTAGATATAAATAAAAATGTTTGACAATAAATTTTTAATCACTCTTATTGGAATGATTGTTGCTGTTGTCGCAATAAATCATATTAAAGATAAAGACGATGAGATCAAAGAAGACTTTTTAGGAAATCTACCTAGTATGGTATTTTCAGCTATGCCAGTTCAACAACAAAATGTACAAAGAGCTTTATCAGACGGAAAAACTAAAACAGAAAACTATGAATTGGGTATAAAATTTGGAGCGGCTTACCAAAATGCCGCTAGTTCAGGTTCTCAAGAAGAAGCTCAAGCTCTTTTAAATCCACAATCATGTGGACAAAATTCTCTAGCAGCATATGCTACAGCTCAAAGAGATCTTAATCCATATGCTGATCAAGAAAAATATAATATGCAACCTAGTAATCCTTTACATAGAAGAGAAGATTATGATTATAACAGAGGGCAATTTGCAAAAAATAGAAAACAACAATTTGTTAATAATGGTCAACAACAATTTGTTAATAATAGAGGACAACAATTTGTTAATAGAGGAGAAAGAGTACAACATAGAGGAGAAAATATAGTACCTAATAAACAAATAGTTCAGGCTTCTCAAATAAGAGATCATAGAAAAAGTGTTAACAATAATGTAACAAATGAAAATTATGTTTCTTATCCTTCTTTCCAATCTAATATTTCTCCTAGATTTTCTTCTTTAGATTATGGTGCTAATATTAGATATAACTTTCCTAGCGTTGAAAATCAAGGAGTTCCATTAGATCCTCTTTCTATGGGGAAAATTGTTTCTGAAGAAGTTCAAGAAGATTTTCCAGTAACTTGTGGGGTGGGAGGTAATAATGAAGGTCAAATCTTGTCTGGAAGACAAGATCATTACGACGAAAGAGAAGAAAAAAGAAGAAGAAGAAAAGAAAGACGTATAATTGAAGAAAATAAAGAAGATTATGTAGGTTCTAATTATAATGACCTTGTAGGAGATTATAAATCTTCATTAGCAGGATCTACTGGTAATGTTCCAAAACCTGGTTATTCTTCTGGTAACCATTTTTCTGTAGAACAACAAGCAAGAGATAATAAAGTTGAAAAAGTTAATAGTATTATGCCTATCGGAGATATGACACAACAAAATGCTGCACATGCTCAAGATGGTACTGAACAACCTGTTGTTTATGATAGATATATTTTCTCTAATAGAGATTCAAGAATTAGATCTCAAGGAGATTGGATTCGTGGAGATTTACCTATTGTTCCAAACAAAAACTGTTGGTTTCAAACTAGTCAATCTTCTGATCCATTCCGTGTTTTGAACTTAGGTGCTATGAATGTCATGAGAAGTTCTGAAGATATGGATAAATTAGCTAGTTTTGTTACTAGTCTTACTGGTGGTGCTAATGATATTGTTGCTGGTGTTAGATTAAGTAAGAAAGAATTAGATAGTGCTGATGATGTTGCTCATGCGTTAATGACTGCTCAATCTGCTAATACTGTAGACCCAGGTAACGGTATACAAGTTACAGCATTCCCTTAAGTTAAATCAAATTAGTAATTAAAAACATAGTTTTTAATTATAATATTTTAATTAAGTTTTTAAATTATTTCTTATAATAAATGAATTGTCAAGATGAATGTCGTACTTTTTTTCAAAATAAAACAAAAAAAAATTTAGGTGATATCAAAAACTCAAATGATTGCGCTAATTGTTTATATTGGAAAGCAGGTCCTGGAAGATCTAACTATCAATATAGTTTATGTGATTGTAATAACAAAATGTTAAAAATTACAGAGGGTGGTAGAAAGATGTCTTTGAAAGATTATTATGATATAGTTGATTGTTTAGAGAATGCTAAAGATAAACCAAATGAACCAAATAATTGGGAAAAATATAAAGTATGTGGAGTTTTATATAGTAATTTTACAAATAAAACATACTATAATCCTAATAGTAAAGGTATGTATTTTAAGAAATTTTACAGAAATGGAGTTATTTAAAAATGTAAAATATAAAATTAGTTTTTATATTTTAGTCAATTAATTTATAATATTTTCCATTTATAACAGTTTTATTTCTAATATGACTAGAAAAAGTAGAAGATGGAATATTTAAATTATGAGCACATAGATTAATTGAATCATGTTCTTTAATTAGTTCATTACTTTCGATATTATATTCTCCAACTTTCTTATTTTGACGCTTCTTTTCTATTAACCCAAAATTATTTTCTTCTAATCCAATACCAAAAATTCCATATAAATTTTTTGTTTTACTACTTGTTGAATGTAGTACACGACCTTTTGCAAAAGTTAATTCTAATATTTCTTGAATTTTCATTCTATCATATTTATTTAATTTGAAATCTGATTCTCTTTCTTTTTTCCAAGATGTAAAGAAATGAAAAAAATCATGATAACTTATTCTATATAAATAATTAATTTCGCATTTTGTTTCAATAAATTCTTCAAAATCAAAATTTAGATTTGTTTTTTGATAAGTCAGATCTTTTAATTTCAATCCTTTGTAAACATGTCTTTTTTGATCATCAATAAATAATTTTGTATTTTTAAAATTTTCTTTCATATAATTTCTAAATTGTTTTTCAACATCTTTAATATAAGTTTTTCCCCAAATCTTGAATGCACATAGAACATTTGTTTGAATTTCAAAATAATCTTCGCTAACTTCGCAACAGTCTGAAATAAACTTTTTAAAATCTAAAGGATTATTTCTTTTAATTTCTAGTTCAGAAATATTAATATCATATTTATCGCTTTTTACAGTAGGTGACTTACCATTTTTTTTTCTTTTAATTTCTATTTCATCGTCATCATCGTCATCATCTTCTTCATCTTCACTATCATATACAATTATCTTATTTTTAAGTTGAAGTAGATTTTGTTTTTCTATTATAGGATTTTCTAAATTGTTTTCGCTACTTTCTATATTTTCACTACTTTCACTACTTTCACTACTTTCACTACTTTCATATTTATCTCTTCTTTCATTTAAAAAATCAGAACACTTATGTATTTCATTTTTAATTGTTTCTAAATCAATTCCATGTAACCATTCTCTTTCTTGATCCATATGATTTTTAACTCTATATTTTCCTAATATTTGTAGTACCATATTTTCAATAATTGTTTCTTCGCATTTATTTCTAACTTTAAAAAGATATTCTACATTATAATCAACTGGTGAACCTGCAACATAACTATTTAATCTTTTATTAAAAGATGAAGATTTACCTAATTTATAGTATCCAACAAAGAATTTATTACTAATAATATAAACACAATTACTTAATTCATATTTAGTTCTTTGTTTTTTCTCTAATTTTTTATTTAACTGTTCAATTGTATTTTGAGATAATTTATATTGATGTTCTAGAGTTTTTGAATCTTCAATAATAGTTTCTTGTAGTAATTCTTCTAAATTTATATAATAATCATGTATTTGATCAGCTTTTTTAGTATTAGCTTTTAAACAAAATTTTTTGAAGGTATTAACAGTTAGCATAATAGTTTCTTTATTTTTACCACCGTGTTTAGGTGATATTTCATGATCAATACCTTTTCCCGAAGTTGTGGGAACAGATATTGAACCTTCATTTACATTTTGAAAACTTGCTCCACCTTTTGGCGGAGCAAGTTTTGAAACTTTATAATCAACTTCATTTGTAAAAAAATTTTCAAGTAACCTTTTAGCTGGATCTTTTCTTGAAAATCCTACCCATTTCCATATATCATCTAAACTAATTAAAAAATCTTTAGTTGGATTATAATTCAAATATAATATAAAGTTAGCTATAAATAGCTGTTGTTCTTCTGTATTAAACTTACATTTAATTTTATCTAATAATCTATTATGAGATGATTCAGTAATTTTATTAATAGGGGCTAGTTTAACCATATTAACTATATCTATATTTTCAACAGTCATTTTTTTAGCTTTTTATTATATATAATAAGTCTTTAAATCCTATTTTTTAAAATGTATTTTATTTTTTGTAAAAATTAACAAAAATGTTAATAGAATTTATTATATTCTATTTTAAAAAAATAAATTATTCAAACAAACATTATGTTAAAAGAAGTAAATATACTAAGTATTGACGAAAAAATATTAGAAAATTTCAGAAACGAAAAAGAAAAACTTTTCGAATATAAAGAAACCTTAAAAGAAATAGAAAAAAGTTTAGAATTAAAAAATTTGAGTCAGCGTGTAAAAAATAGTTTAGTTAATAGTAGAGAAGAGTTAATTAAGCATGTTCAGGATATAGAAACTGATAGTTCAATCAATTTTTATATTACAGAAAGTGCTGAATTATTAGAAAAATTTAAAGAAATATTAAATGCACCCATGAAGGTTAACTTTATGGGAAAATCAGTTAAGAAAAATAAAGAAAAGGAAAAGTTAATCAATGAGTATCTAGAAATTGCTAATAAATATGTTAATATAGAATTAGAACAATCAACTTCTTCAGATAAAAAGGACAGAATAGTTTGTAAAAATTGTGATAATAAAAAAGATTTTGATATATTAGACGGTAATATATATGTATGTATTAATTGTTCGGCACAACAAGTAGTTATGAAAAATGTTTCATCTTACAGAGACATTGACAGAGTTAACATTTCGTCGAAATACACATATGATCGCAAGATTCACTTCCGCGATTGCATAAACCAATATCAGGGAAAACAAAATTGCACAATTCCTCAAAAAGTATATGACGATTTGGAAAACCAATTTGAATTACATCATTTGCTAGTAGGTAATAAGAATACATCAAAATCTGAAAGATTTAAAAATATTACGAAAGAACATGTTAGTATTTTTCTTAAAGAATTGGAATATACTAAACATTATGAAAATATTAATTTAATTCATTATAATATAACAGGTAAAAAACCAGATGACATTAGTTATCTCGAAGATAAATTATTAGAAGATTTTGATATATTAACTGATTTATATGATAAACACTTTAAACATCTTGAACGTAAAAATTTTATCAATACTCAATATGTTTTATATCAACTTTTATTAAGACACAAACACCCTTGCTCAAAAGAAGATTTTAGTATTTTGAAAACAGTCGACAGAAAAGCCTTCCATGACGAGATCAGCAAATTTTTATTTGAGCAATGTGGCTGGAACTTCATTCCGTTCTACTAGGATGAAATTTCACGATGGAAATATAAAACTTTTATTCGGATAATAGAAGTGGAATTTTATTTTGATAAAAATAAAATGAATTTTTAATTTAAAGAGTTAAAAATATAGATAAAATGCACATTATAGAAAATCTTCAAAAATACGCAGAAAAATTTAATGGTAAATGTTTATCAACTGTTTATAAAACAAATGATACAGTTTACGAATGGGAATGTGAAGATGGACATCAATTTACAAAAACTTGGACCACGCTATTAAGAAAAGATTCAATATTTTGCAAAGAATGTAAAAAACAAAATAATATAAATTTAATTCAAAAATATGCCATAAAAAATAACGGAAAATGTCTTTCGACTAAATATAATACTAGTTCAACTGAATATGACTTTATATGTGAAAATAACCACAATTTTAAAAAAACTTGGACTGAATGTAAAAGAGGTAAATGGTTTTGTATTAAATGTAATAAAGATAATGAAATAACAATTGAAAAACTTAAAAATTTTGCTAAAGAAAAAGGTGGAGAATGTTTGTCAAAAGTATATATAAATTCATACACTAATTATAGATGGAAATGCAGAAATGAACATATTTGGAATGCAACATGGGTAAATATAGGTTATAATAATGCAACATGGTGTCCAGATTGTCCAAAATGGACATTTGAAGAAATTCAAGATTACGTGGAAATGAAAAGAAATGGAGGTAAATGTTTAAAATTAATAGAAGGTACTAGTATAACTGGAAAATATTTATTTGAGTGTGAAGACGGACATCAATGGGCATGCTCTGCTAGTTCTATTATTAATAATGATACATGGTGTTCGGAATGTTTGAAATTAACAATTGAAGATTGTCATAAAGAAGCAGAAATGAGAGGTGGATTATGTTTAGATGATATCTATATTAATAGAAGAGAAGAAATGAATTGGCAATGTGACAAGGGACATGTTTTCAAATCTCCACTTGGTAGAGTAAGAAATAATGATAGTTGGTGCAGAGAGTGTGCTCTTGATGAATTAAGACATGATATATCTTACGCACATGAATTAGCAAAGAAAAAAAATGGAGAATGTTTATCAACTGAATATATAAATTTAGTCACTCCTATGTTGTGGAGATGTGGTAGGAAGCATATTTGGGAGACCGCTTTACAATGTATAAAAAATGATAGTTGGTGCCCAGAATGTTATTCTATAAATAGAAGACAAAATGCTATAAATAAAATGATATTATGGATAAACGAAAGAGGTGGAGAAATATTAACAGATATGAATAAAATACCAAATAATATAAAAACAGAAAGTATTATATTAAAAATAAAATGCCAATTTAATCATATTTGGGAACGTACAATGCAAGTTATAATGAGAGGTACATGGTGTCCAGATTGTAGATTTAAATCTGAATCTTATTGTAGAGATATTTTTGAAAAATTACTTGATACACAATTTATAAAACGTAGATTTGAATGTATGGAATATTTAGAATTAGATGGATATTCTGAAGATTATGAATTAGCATTTGAATATAATGGTGTTCAACATGAAAAATATATTGAATTTTTTCATAGAAATGAACAAGGATTTTTAGATCAACAAGAACGCGATAAACGTAAATTAGAATTATGTGAAAAAAATAATATCGATCTAATTATAATTCCGTCAATATATGATTATACGAAACCAAAAAAGCTTAAAAATTTTATTTATCAAGAATTAGTAAAAAAATCTTACATTATTGATAAAATCAGGGTTACTCCTCAGAACGATGTTTTTTAGCAAATTTTTAAATATAAATTATTTAAAAATTTTTTATCAGGTTTGCATTTCTATGCTTTTTAAACAAAATTGATTTTATATATAAATTGATATATAAAATCAATTAAAAAATGTTATGTAATTATGTTTTTAGAAAAGGTAAAAATAAAGATAAAAACTGTTTAAAAATTAATTGTAAAAATCATAAAATTAGTAATCTAAGTTTAGATTGTTTACCTGAAGAATTACTTCATATAATTTTAAGTTATATAAATGATCCAAAAATATTATTAAAATTATCAAAAACATGTAATATATTTTATGATATGATTGAAAATTATATTGAAAATATATTATTCAATTATGACAAAGCAGATATTTTTTATGGAAATTGTCGTGAAATTTCTATTTATTCACAAGCTGAATTATTATTTGAAGTTGGTTGTATGCGATGTAATAAACCAAGAATTCGTAAAATCTATATTCCTTTTGCTTATAGATTTTGCAAAGATTGTATTAAAGAAGTTACCATAAGTAATTATAAATTAGAAGAAGCTGGTATTTCTTATTCTATTTATAAAAATTTGTTATATACAGAAGTATCACAATGGAATAAATATTATGGTGATTATACTTTTTTTGTATATTTGAAAAAAGATGTTGAAAAAATTATTGGTTGCAAAATTAATGATTATATAGAAAGAGAAAGTAAGAAAATTATATCACAAATAAGTTTAGAATATCCAGATTATTATGAATCCGAAGCAAATATAAATTGTCAAATAACAGCAAAAAATTTAATATCAGAATCACCATATAATAGTTATAAAAATATTTTAGATAAATATATGAAAAAATATAGAGGTAATAAATATTTTTTACAATTTTATAGTAAGAATCAGATTAAAAAAAGTTTAATTATAAAAAATGCAATTGAAAATGAAGATTATAAGAGTGTTCAAAAAGAAGATATATGTTTAGAAAATGAACAATTTAAATTAGATAATTTTTGGAAAATATGTGATAGATATGATTTGAAAGATAAATATAGAAAATTAGTTCATACTTATAAAGATATTAAAAATATTAATAAAGAATTTCAACAAGATGTATATTATAATAAGGAAATTAAAAAATTTAATATAAAATATCATGAAAATATAGATTATTGTAATACTATAATTGCTTTCAAACGTAAGGTTGATGAGTTAAAACACAAAATTATGTTAAAAAAAGAAGAAGATAGAAAAATACTAGAAAAAGAAAGGTTAACAAGAAAACAAATACTAGAAAAAGAAAGATTAGAAAGAAAACAAAATAATAAAAATATTCAAAAACCTGAAAATTCTAAAAAATTTATGTGTGATATTTGTAATAATGATAGAAAATTTTGTGCTGTTGGATTATATGATCATAAAAGAGTAGTTCATAACATAATTTTATAAATTTTCAAACACAAATTATTTAAGACCGGTCCTTGTGAAAAACACGACTTTTTTTGATTTTTGGCCATGAAGGCACAAGGTGGATTTCTGTTTAAGATTTAAAATTATTAATTTTAAATCTTAAAATGATCTAAAATTTAAGGTTAATTTTTGAAAGCGCGGTATTGAGAAGGGTTGGTTTTTCACCTGGTAGGGGTCTTAATAAAAAAATAAAAAATGAATAAATTTTCTTACTTTAACATTTAATTTTATATTTTTAATTTAGTTACAAAATATTAATAATATATTTAAAAATTTGGATCCAAAATAACCAAATCTCAATCAAAATCTTACAGTATATATAATTTTATCAAGAAATACTATATTTTTTGGATATAATTTTTGAAGTTTCATATAAAAATCTCCATCTCCTCCATATCTTAGTAAAAATTCAGACTTTTTATTATATTCATATGGAATTATTCCACAAGGTGTTCCTATTAATCCTCCTTTTATTTCTTTGCCATAAATTTGATTTCCAGCTTGCATCAAAGCAATATAAATATTTTTTTCATCATTACATATATTTCTAAGATAAGTAAAAGCATCATTAACATATTTATCGTCATCATCAGCATGAAGAACAAAATCTCTTTTTTCTAATAATGGTGCATATTTATTTCTAGCTCCATGACCCCAAAAACCTAATGCTTTAGGTTCAAAATATTGTTTAACTTGACATTTAGCAAGAGATAGATCAAATTTAGGTATAGAAGAATGTCCGTCAAAAACTATTGTTAAACAATCATCTTTTGTTAATTGACTAAGTAAACTATTTAACATATTTTGTAAACTTTTTCTACCTGTAGTAGTTATTAAACAATTAAATGTTTTAAAAAATTGTTTAGTATTTACTTTATAATTTGCATTTTCAAAAGATTTATTTAAAAAATAATTTATAGGCATCTTACCTTCTAATATTTCTGTTATACTCATATTATCTAATTTTTTATACACACTATTAACTATTACAACTAGTGGTTGAAAAGGTTTAATTAATTTTTTATAATTATCATAAGGTTTTTCTATAAATTCTTTGACGCATTTATCAAAATTAACAGGATACATATTATCTAAACCTTCATATATCAAATAATTTGAATATATTGATTTATCTTTTAAGTAAATATTATTCAATAATATTGGACCAATATCAGACCAACCTAATTTCTCATTTTTTTTGTCTAAAACTTCATCAATATTTTTTATAATATTTTTTAATAAATTAGTATTTGCTCTGCTTCCAAAAACTCCAGAGAAAATTATTTTATTATTTTCTTTCATAAAAAAACCCTCTTTATTTTTCATAATATCAAATAATGAACTTAAATCATTCATTACTATTGTATCTGAATCGAGCCAGATACCACCATATTTATATATTAATTTATATCTTATATAATCTGATTTATGGTTTACAGCCATTTTATTAAAAAAAGCAGGAACAGAATCAATATAATAATGTAAGTTTTCAGAATTTATAAAATATATTTTATATTTAGTTTCGTTATGAGAATGTAAATAAATAATTTTATGTAATATTTGAATTAATTTATATTTATAACCTTCCCAATAAATAAAAACATTTTTATCTTTTTTTGATGGAATTTTAAAAATAAGATTATTTTTAGTCACGTAATTTGATATATTATTTTTATTATTTTTTATAATTAAATATAATATTATAGAAATAATACAAATAACTGCAAGTATTATAATAATATAGAATATCATTTTATATATACATATATATTTTATTTTCAAAAATATTTATATTTTTGAAAATAAACCATATTCATATTTAAACTCTTAAATTTCAAAAAAAAATATATTAGATATTTTAACTTTCTTATTTTTTATTTCTAAGTTATTTTAAGTATATTTTTCAATCTTTGATTTTGAAGTTCAAAAATAAATTTAAATTTTTTTTATATTGCTTATAAATAAAAGAATGGTTAAAAAAGCTCTTTTAATCGGTATTAATTATATGAATACAGATTACGAACTTAATGGTTGTATTAATGATGTTAATAATATAAAAAAATTTCTAGTAAATTATTGTGAATATTTATCTGAAAATATTCATGTTTTAACTGAAAAGACAAATATTTTACCAACAAAAGATAATATTGTTAAGAATATTAGTTGGTTATTAAAAGATGCTCATGATAATGATACTCTCTTCTTTTATTATTCTGGTCATGGAAGTTATACAAAAGACATAAATACAGATGAAAGTGATAAAAGAGATGAAGAAATTGTTCCTCTTGATGTAGATAAAAAAGGAGAAATTACAGATGATTGGTTATATACTAATTTAGCTTCGAAAGTACCACAAAAAACTAATTTATGGTGTTTTTTTGATTCTTGTCATTCTGGAACGGTATTGGATTTAATGTATAACTGTATTTCAAAATGTTCTTATAAAAATAAAAAGGATCGAAAAGATAAAAAACTACAAAAAGAAAGTTTTATATATAATTCTTCTGAATGGTCTGATAAATTTAAAATATCACAAGAAAAATCAAAAAATATTTTGGGAAATGTTTGTGAATTTTCTGGATGTCAAGATAAACAAACATCTTCAGATACTATAGAAGAAAATATTAATCAAGGTGCTTTTACATTTTGTTTTCTTAAATTTTTAAATAATCATTTAATAGAAGAAAATGGTAAAAAGAAATTCTCTTCCGGAACTATAAAATTAAAAGAAGTTTTAAAAGAGATAAATGCATTTTTAGATGTTTATGGATATAAACAAAACTCACAATTATCAGTAGGAAATGAATCCGATTTTGATAAATTTTTTAATTTATAAGAAAATTAAGTTTTTCCTTATTTTGAAGTTCAATCAAAGTTTTAACTAAACAAGTGATTAGTTATTATATTACCTAATACCAGTTGTGAAGTTATAAAACCACCCATAGAATGTCCTATAATACAATTGTAACTACTTACCTCATAATCGTATCTATATCATCTTTATTTTCATATTGAAATGGAGTAAAATAAATTCGTTTTCTTTAAAATACTTATAAATAGGATCATATATTTTTGTGTTATAAGTATTATAATAAAAGATTAAAATTTTCTGTAATCAATTGATAACATTTTTATTACTAAAATTAAAATTATTTCTAAATAAATGTTATTTAAAAATATTTATTAATAATAAAAATGAAAAAAATAATAATATTATGTATGTCTTGTTATAAAAATACAGATTTTTTTAATAATATTGAATGGGTTAGAAAATATGAAATTATAAAATCCAAATATAATATAGAATGTTATAGAGTTTTAGGTAAAAATAATATTTCTATTGATAGTAAAATACCCATGATTGAATGTGATGTACCTGATACATATGAATATCTAATATCAAAATTATTTTATTCTATAAGAAAAGTTTATGAATTACACGAAGATTTAGATTATTTAATTAAAGTTGACGATGATGTCGAAATAGATATAGATAGACTAGTAAGTTTTATCGAGAATATTAATTATGATTATATTGGAAAAGAACACTCTCTTAATTATTCACACGAAAGTTCACATCATTTTGGAAAATGTAATGATAATTATTTAAATAATAAAATAATACATGTTCCACCTTTTAGAAGTGCTGGTGGACCTTTATATATATTAAGTAAAAAATCTGTAATTCATTTAAAAAATAATAAAATACCTAATCCATACGATGATCTATTATTTGAAGATATCTATGTTAGCCAGATATTATTTCATAATGGTATTGAGTTATATTCTTATGAAATTTATAGTGACGATTTTATCATTTATCAAAATGATAAGTGTTATGCTTGGCATAATTATAATAAAAAATCTTATTCATATTTTGATAAAATATCTTATTAAACATGCATTTTATGTTATTTAATTAAAAATATATTTTTAGAAGATAATATATTTTAGGGTATAATTTTATTACCTTAACATATAAAAACTTATGATTCTTAACAAGACTACTTTGAAAAATAAACTTAAATTTCAACTTTTACCTTAATGGTAAGAAAAAAATAAAGATCTTTATTTATTATAAAGATAGGTTTTATAAGTATTATTAAAATATTTATGACCTTCAAAATAGAAAAATACATATTGTTTGTTATGTTAAAAAACTTTGAAATTATATATAAATTTAAAATGTAAAAACACAAGTTTTTATTTAAATTCTTTAAACTATAATTAAAGAATATAAAATTATAATTTAAATATTATTTGTATATAACAAAATGATTTGTGTACATATACATGGTGGTTTGGGTAATAGAATTTTTCAGCTTGCTGCAGCATTAGGTTTATCAAAAAAGATGGGTAAAAATATAATTTTACAAAAAAAAATATTAGAAGGTGGAACTTATCATCAAAATGATTCAAACAAAGCTATTAATAATATAAGAAAAATATTTCCTTTTATAGAAATACTAGATAATTTTAATGACATAGATTTTTATTTATTTAAAGAAGAATGTAAATATTCTTTCGAATATAAGGAATTTAATATTGATAAAAATAATATATTGTTAGATGGTTATTTTATAAATGAAAAATATTTTCCAATTAATTTTCATGAAATGATAAATTTAAAACCAAATAAAAATATAAATATAGATTTTGAAAATTTATATTTTATACATATTAGACTAGGAGATGTAATTGAAAATCAAAATTTTTATAACATTTATTATTTTAATTTAAGTGAATATTATAAATTTGCTATAAATAAAATTAAAACATTAAATAATAAAGCTAGATTCATAGTTTGTACTAATAGTTTTGATAAATATTTAGATACATATATATTAAATTTTACTGATTGTGAATATATTTTACAAGATAAAGATGATGATGATTTAGATACGTTATATATAATGTCAAAATGTCAAGGTGGTATATGTAGTAATTCAACTTTTAGTTGGTTAGGTGCATATTTTCAGAAAATTAAAAATAAAGATTTTATATTTATGCCATTTCCATGGGTTAGATATAATGATGTATTTAATTATGAAAATACAAAAGATGTATATCCTTTATGGACAACTATGTATAATACAATTGAAAATAAAATTATGTTAAACCCAAAAATAATTAATATAGAAAATAGTATATTTATTAGCGTTGTAATACCTGTATATAATGGGATTGAATTTATAGAAGAATCAGTCGAATCAGTCATAAATCAAACATATACAAATTGGGAATTAATTATAGGAATAAATGATAATTTTAAAGAAACAGAAATATTTAAATTATTAAAAAAATATGAAGAAAAAAATGTTAAAATTAAAGTATTTCAAATATTAGGAGATAAAGGTAAATCTGATACATTAAATAATATTATAAATTTGTGTAATTATGATTATATTGCAATATTAGAATCTTATAATAAATGGGAATTAAATAAATTAGAAATTCAAGTTCCATATTTAAATACATATGATGTTGTAGGTTCAAAATGTATATATTTTGGTGATTTAAATAATATTATACCAGAAATTCCAGAAGGTGATATTAGTAATTTTGATTTCCTTACTGTTAATCCTATTATTAACAGTTCTGCAATTATTAAAAAAGATTTATGTTACTGGTATAAAGAATATGAATGTATAGAAGATTATGAATTATGGTTGAGATTAATATTTGAGAATAAAAAATTTTATAATTGTAAAGAAATATTGGTAAATTATCGATATAATAAAAATTCTTTAGATACAACTTTACAAGTAAATGATTTGAGAAAAAAATATATTAAAAATTTATATTTTTAGTACTAGTAGTAAGAAGAAATTTTCTTTCAGAATTATAAAATTAAAAGAAGTTTTAAAAGATATAAATGCATTTTTAGATGTTTATATTCATAAACAAAACTTACAATTATCAGTTTGAAATGAATCTGATTTTGATAAATTATTAAAATATTTTTAATACCGCCCGTGACGAAAAACAATACTTTTTACTCTATACGCTTTTATATTTTTAGTTTATATACTTTCTAGAGTATATAAATAGATACTTTAACAGTTTTCAGTGTGGTAAAATAAAAGAAAATTTGTATGGGTTTTTCGGTGATATCGATCTTAATAATTTTTAAATAAATTCATTTAAAAAATAATAATATATAAAAATTCTCTGATATATATTAAGTATAAGTTTTCAATATGGTAAGGTATTAACCTTTAGTCTCCATTTTGATGTAAATTTACGTCGTCATATTTTTTCTTAACCTGATTTTGTTGTTAAGAAAAAAATCAAAATTATTTTTGGAGACTAAAGGTTAACATAAATAATTTGTTATTCTATTTTCTATATCACTGTAACTTTCAAACTGAAAACCAATAGATGGTAAAAATCCATACCAATTATCATTTTTTTGTAACTCTTTCCAAATAATATCTACACAATTATTACATGTCCATAAATTTGTGTTTTTATAATTATTTAATGATCTTTTAAACAAAGATAATAAAGTATCGACGTATTTTTTTTTAATTATATATCCAGATGTTGTTTGTGCATCTTTAATTTTAATTATATTTTCATATTCAGTATTATTATATTCTATTAAATTTTGAGATAATAAAATAATATCCCATTCTAATTTAGATTCAAATATTTGTTTTAATTTACTTAAAGTATAACTATAATCTATAATTTTAAAATCATCTTCACAAATCAATACATAATCTCCTAAATTTTTACAATATTCAAGTGCTTTTATATGACTTTGTAAACATCCAAAAGCACCGTTTTCTTTTTCGTATTTTCCACTAATTCTAATAATATTATTATGATCTTGAAAATTATTTAAAAAATTTTCTTTCCGATCAGTTCTATGATCTAAATTTATATATAAAATATTTGGAAGATATTTATTTATAAATATTTTTTTATATTTTTCTTTTAATTTTATAACATCTTTATCATTAAAATTGTTATTTTTAGATGTACGTAGTTTTACTAAATTTTCGTTAAAATTAAAAAAACCTTTATTATTAATTCTTAATCTTAACCATAGGTCATAATCTTCTAATATACAATTATTCCAATAACATAATTCTTTCTTTATAATAACACTGCTATTAATGATTGGGTTAATATCTGTAAAATCAAAATTACTAATATCTCCAACTGGAATTTCTGGAGATATATCGTTTAATTCTCCAAAATATATACATTTGGAACCAATAATATCATATTTTTTTAAATATTGAATTTGTCTTTCTAATTTATAATTTTCCCATATATCACCAACATCTAAAAGTGCAATATAATTATAATTAGATAAATTAGTAATTTTATTTAAACATTCTGTCTTATCTTTTATATTTAAATTAAAAACTTTAATTTTCTCACTTTTTTGTTCATATTCTTTTATTTTTTTAATTATATTTAAATCTTCTATATAACCATATAAACCTATAATTAATTCCCAATTTTTATATGACTGATTTAAAACAGACATAACTGAATCTTCAATAAACTCTATACCATGATGTAAAGGTATTATAATACTTATATAAGGATTATACGAACGTTCTTTATCTTTTATTTTTTCTATAATATCCAAATAATTTTTAATAATAAAATTCCATGAAAAATTTTCTAAAGCATATTTTCTTATTTCTTCTTTATAAATTTGTTTTTTTAAGTTTTCTTTGATTATATTTTCAATATATTCTAAATCTTCTAATTTATCATCAGGTATAATATCAATATATTTTTTTATTTCTTCAAAATTTAAACCTTCGATAGAATGTTTATTTGTAACAATTGGTAATCCAGCCATCATACATTCTTTTATAACCAAAGGATCAGCTTCACCTTTACTTAAAAGAACTAAGTTTCCATATGTTTTCATAATATTCATTAAATTATTATGATCAAATTCTCCCTTATAACAATCTAAAATTTTAAAATTATCATCTAAACATTTTCCATAAAAATCTATATTTGAAATTTTACAATATTTAAATTGTTGTTTTCTTTCTTCTATTTTTCCAATATAAATACTTTTTTCTTTATTACATCCATTAATATCACTAATTATTTCTTTATGATTTGCTCCATTAGTTAATAAAAATATTTTTGATGTATCTTTAGAATTTTCATAAAAAGTGTTATAATCTTTTTTTGATAATGTAAAAATATTATGTAAATTATTATTACAAATTTCTCCAAAAATTTTTGAATATCCATCATTAGTATGTTTATCTTTTTGATCAATATATGGATAATGACTAGTTATTCCTTTATTTTTGCATTTTAAAAAAGGTAAAATGTGATATAAACAATCATAATGTAAATGAACAAAATCATATTCTTTAGAATTTATAGTATTTATTAAATTTTGAGAATATTCAGTATTAGGACTATTTTGTTCATATGAATTATTTCTTATTATATTAATAATATCAACTTCATGATCATATTTAATTAATTCTTGATAATATTCCCATATTAAAATTTCTACAGCTCCCCAACCTGGAGGAGGTATTTTCATAATTCCTGGACCTATTAAACATATTTTCATTTTTTTATATTAATTTTTAATTCTTAAAATTAATATTATAGTATTTTATTATTAACCTTTAGTCTCCAAAAATAATTTTGATTTTTTTATTAACCACAAAATCAGGTTAATAAAAAATAAGATGATGTAAATTTACATCAAAATGGAGACTAAAGGTTAAAATAAAGTATAATTTTTAATAATATTCACAAAATTTTTGTTGTCTGTGTTTTTACACCCTTTTTTATAATTTTGAAACACCTTAAATTATTAAAAGCATAAGTTACTCTTTGAATAAGCTTACTTCAGGTGAAAAATTTGGGTAGATTAGACGTGAAGCTATCATGATGAAAAAAAATAAATTGTATTACTCCAATAACGTTGTATACGCCGTAATACTTTAGGTTTTTTGATATTTTTTTTATAAAAAATATAAAAGTAAAAAATATCAAAAAAAAAACTTATTATATATTTTATAATAATATAAAATTTCAATTTTATTTTTCTGTATTTAATTTTATACTATAAAAAATAATATATATTGATAGACTTAAAAACAATTGTATTTTTAAGTGTTTCATTTTATAAAAAAAGGGTGTAAATCTATTCCACATGTAAATATTAAACTCAAAGTTCTTTGAAAAAATATCATGAAATCTTTTGTTAGATTTTCCGTTGATATTATAATACTCATTGTCAGAATAAAATATATCTAATAATTGTTTATAATTTCAATTGGATATTAAAATATTCATTTATTTTTAAAAGATATTCATCAATTATTTTTGACCATGAAAAATTTTTTAATGCATACTCTCTTATTTCATTACGACTATTATTACTTATAATCCTATTTTTTTCAATCTCTTTACTTACATAATTAATATCATCAAGTTTATGATTTGGAATAACTGTAATAAATTTTTTATTTAAATCTAAATTAGCAGATGAACATTCGCTTATAACAACACCTAATCCAGCTAAAAGTGCCTCTTTGACAACTAATGGATCTGCTTCTCCATCAGAAAGTAATATTAAATTACTATAATTTGTTAAATTATTATATAAAGTTTCTTTGCTCCATTCTCCAAGATAATTTGTATTATTAATATCAAAATTTGAATTATGAAAATTACCAGCAAAATCAATATTTGGTATTGATTGATATTTATATTGACATTTACGATATTCAATTTTAGCAATATAAATACTTTTATATGGATATTCTGGTAAATTTTTAAATATAAATTTATCATCTCTAGCACCATTGTGAATAACGTTTATTTTAGATTTAAAACCATGATTAATATAAATATTTTTAATTTCTTCGCTGATTGCATTTATTATACAATTTTGATTTTTAATAACATTTAAAAAAATATTATTAAAATAATGTTCATTATTACTTTGAAAATTTTTATTAGTAATATAAGCATAATGCGATGTATAAATTATATTTTTACAAATCAAATTTGGTAAAATTGATATGTAATCATCATACATAATATGAATAACATCAGAATTTAATTCATTACATTCTTTTATTATATTATTTATATCTGAATTATTTACTATATGAACATCAATATTTCTATATTTTAAATTTTCATAATAATCCCATACAATACTTTCTACGGCACCCCAACCTTTTGGAGGTAATTCTGTAAAACCAGGAGCAATCAATACAATTCTCATTTATATATTGAAATTATTATGTTTAAATTATAGTTTATAACTTGAAATTTGTAAATAGATACAAATTTTGAAATTGACAAATAAGTATTAACATTTAATAAATAAATACTTATTTAAAAATAATGAAATTTTAAAATAAAAAAATGAAAATAGGTTTTGTAGGAACAGGTAAATTAGGTTTGCCAGTATCTCTTGTGTATGCATCTAAAGATCATGAATTGTTTTGTTATGATATAAATCAAGATTTTTATAAAGAAAATTCTAATCCTAAGGATTTATTATATGAAGAAGAATTATGTCCAGATAATAATATATTTTTAGGAGATTGGTTAGATAAAATAGAAAATAAATTGAAATATAAACATGTTAGTATGAAGATATTAGTAGAAAACTCAGATATAATATTTGTAGCAATACAAACACCACATGATAAAGAATATGAAGGTATAAATAGACTTCCTAAATCTCGTAAAGATTTTGATTATACATATCTTATAAATGGTATAAAATTATTATCAGAAGAAATAAATCAATTTAAAAAAGATGTTCCAGTAGTAATAATTTCTACTGTTTTACCAGGAACTATAAGAAGAGAAATTATACCTATTATTAATTCTCATGTTAAATTATGTTATAACCCTTATTTTATAGCTATGGGGACTGTTGCTAAAGATTGTTTATATCCTGAATTTATATTAATTGGTAATTATGATGAAATGGCTAAAAATTTACTTATAAAATTTTATAAAACTATAACCGATAGTAAAGTATTTTCAACAACTATAGAAAACGCAGAATTAATAAAAGTTTGTTATAATACTTTTATTAGTACCAAAATAGCAATGGCAAATACTATTATGGAATTATGTTATAATAGTCCTAATACAAATTGCGACGATGTTATGAATGCATTATTTTTGGCAGATAAAAGATTAATATCAACACAATATTTAACTGGTGGAATGGGAGATGGAGGAGGGTGCCATCCTAGAGATAATATAGCTTTATCATGGTATTCTAAAGAAAAATGTAGCATGGATTATGATTGGTTTGAATTTATTATGACTACAAGAGAAAAACAGATAGATTTTTTAGCTAATATAATAGAAAAAGAATATAAAAATAATAATATACCTATAATAATATTAGGAATTTCTTTTAAACCAGATACTTCTATAACTACTGGAAGTACAGCAATATTATTATGTAATATATTAAAGGAAAGAAAAATAGATTTTTCTTGTCACGATCCGATAATAAATAAAAATATAGAAATGCCATCTCTTAAAGCTATATATTTTATAGGATGTAAGCATTCTATATTTAAAAAATATATTTTACCTGATCATAGTATATTGATAGATCCTCATAGAATATTTAAAAATATGATTTTGAAAGGAAAATATATTCCTATAGGAAACAATATAGATTTAAAATAATGTTTTATATTGTAAAATGAATAATATAAAAGAAGAAGTTCGAAATTTTTGGAATAACCAACCATGTAATATTAAACATTCTAGTAAAAAATATTTATCTAAAGAATATTTTGATGAAATAGAATCTAAAAGATATTTTGTCGAGCCACATAGTTATAATTTTCCAAATTTTGAAAAATGGAATGGTAAAAAAGTATTAGAAATTGGTTGTGGAATAGGAACTGATAGTATAAATTTTGTACGAAATGGAGCAATTTTAACAATAGTTGACTTTTCAGACAAAAGTTTAGAAATATGTAAAAAAAGATTTGAAGTATATAATTTGAAAGCTAAATTTATATGTTGTGATGTAGAAATGTTAGATGAATTTTTAGAACTACAGACTTTCGATCTGATATATTCTTTTGGAGTTATTCATCATACTCCTAATCCAGAAAAAGCATTTGAACAAATACAAAAATATATGAATGATGATTCAGAATTACGTATAATGTTATATTCTAAAATATCTTTTAAATTATTTTCGATTATGATGGAAAATAAAATTAAAAAAATAGATAATATACAAAATTTAGTACGTAAAAATGCAGAAGCTCAATATGATTGTCCTGTAGCATATACTTACACTTTTGACGAAATAAAAAATATGGTTGAAAAATATAACATAAAAATAGAAAAAATATGGAAGGACCATATTTTTATTTACAATATACCAGAATACAAAAAAAATATATATATAAGAAATGAATATTGGGATAATGTAGATGATAAATTATTAGAACAATTTAAAAAAGAATTAGGATGGCATACTATGGTTATTTGTAAAAAAATGTAATGAGATTTATCAGGATGATAAAAAAGCAAATATTTTAATTTTATATAATTAAAATGATAATAAGTACAATCTAAACAGTTACCAATTTTAGAATTTAATTTATACATTTTATACCCTTTTTTATAATTTTGAAACACCTTAAATTAAAAGGTAATTTCTATTTAAATTATTAAAAGCATAAGTTACTCTTTGAGTAAGCTTACTTCAGGTGAAAAATTTGGGTAGATTAGCCGTGAAGCTATCATGATGAAAAAAAATAAATTGTATTACTCCAATAACGTTGTATACGCCGTAATACTTTGGGTTTTTTGATATTTTTTATAAAAAATATAAAAGTAAAAAATATCAAAAAAAAACTTATTATATATTTTATAATAATATAAAATTAAAATTTTATTTTTCTGTGTTTAATTTTATACTATAAAAAAAATAATATATATTGATAGACTTAAAAACAATTGTATTTTTAAGTGTTTCATTTTATAAAAAAAGGGTGTAAATTTATTAGAACAATTTAAAAAAGAATTAGCATGGTATATTATGGTTATTTATAAAATTATTAATTTTTGAATTTAAACAGAAATCCACTTTGTACCTTCGTGGTCAAAAATCGAAAATAAAAGTCGGGTTTTTTCACAACGCGACCGGTCATAAAAAAATTAAATGTAATGAGATTTATCAGGATGATAAAAAGCAAATATTTTAGTATCCCTTTCATCCCATTTTGATTTTAAATCATCCCAAGGATAATAAGTATATCCATTTATTAAAAATAAAGAAGTAATAGTACAATCTGAACAATTACCAATTCTCGAATCTAAATTATTTAATTTATTTAATAAATTTAAATCTAAATTATACATAATATTTTTAAATTTATTTGATTCCATTATAAACCCGCCACAAGCACCATAATAATTGTATTTAGGAAATATATTATTTAAATTTAAAAAATTTAAAAAATTATCGGAAAATTTATTAGAAGCCCATGGACAATCATATACTCCATTAATATCTCCTAAAGGTAATTTTTGTATTTTATTATAACATATAACATCATCTTCTAAATTTATTATATATTTTTTATTGCACCATAGAACTCCATTGAGAACTCTATTTAACCATTTTAAACAAATTTCTGGTGTCCATCCAGTTAAATTTTCAGATTTGCATAAATTTTCAGTTTCATGAACATAATAACATTTATATTTATCTGCTATATCTTTTATATTTATACCATTATCATTAACTATATATATAGGATTTTCAGGAAAATATTTTCTAATATTTTGTAATACAAACTCTGTCGCTTTAACTTGTTTATAACATTGATAAAAAAAACCAACTTCATTATTAATTTCTAACATTTTTATAATTCAATACCGTATTCTTTAAATAATTTTTCTTTTAATATTAAAGATCTTTTATAACTTTGTTCTTTGTTTTCTATTATAACTTTTGTAGACCAATCGTAAAAATTAGAATTGTTATTAAATGAATAATGAGTTTTAACACCATGTAGAAATGCACCTGCATCTGTTAAACCATCATTTCCTCTATGAAATTCTGCATTATCTAACCATATTCTATAAACAAATCCATTTAAATTAAATAGTAAAGACATTAATACATCTTCATTGGATGTATAACCACTAGAAGAAGTATGTAATAATAAATTTTGACCCAGATCTTCATCTATTTTTTTAATATTAAATTTTTTATGAATAAATATAGAATCGTATACAATATAAAAAGCTGGAATATACATAATGCTTCCTCCGCACCATCCCCATCCATTAATTTCTACATCAGGTTGATATTTTCTAATATAATTTATTACTATTTCATTAAACATATTATTACTTTTTCCAGAATTAGAACCACATGAAACTCCAGCTAAATGTGCATTAGGAAATTTGCTTATTTTATCTTGACATATTACATCTGGGTGTAAATGTATAATCCAATCTGTTTTTAAAATATCACATGCTTCTTTTGTTCTTAATAAAAATTCATAAGCCCCTTCAGGATCAGGCCAATGTAAACAAATTCTTATATCTTTTTTAATATAAATACAATTAAATTCTTTCGCCATTTCTTCATAATCATAAACATCATTTCCATCATTAATCAAAACAATAGGAGAATCAGGGTAAAATTTTCTAATAGATTTTAAAACCTCATACCAAGCTTGTGGTTGAAAACTAAATAATCCATAAAATCCGATTTTTATATCTAAATATTTTTTTGGCATGTAAGTTGGTTGATTTTTATAATCTTCAATTGTTCTTTTTGGATATTTTTTTAATGTTTCCTCATAAATATCATAATTAGTAATTTCTAGATTTTTTTCCATTTTATATATATATATATATATTATAATTTTAAATTTTATATAATCAAAATATAAATTATAATAAGTATAATAAAAAATAAAAGAAATATTTTATACAGAGATTAATAATAGAAATATAAATATAGAAAATTTAAAAATAGTAACTTTCTCATTAATAATTGGAACCTTACATTTTATTAAAGATGATAAAATAAAATTAAAAATATGGAATTGGATTAAAGAGACATTTATAAATAATTTATAAAAAGCTTACATATTTATTCTAGTATTTCGGATTATTCTTTATCTTTAAATCATTTTTGGATTTAAAAGAATATATATTATTTGAAAATAAAATCAGGAACCAATTATGTCTTTATATATAATTTTAATAGAATATTTAGAATACACCTAAAAAGAAAAACCATTTATCAAATATTAGAATAGAATTTTTTATATCTGTTTCTTCTACTTTATTTTCATTATATACATTATTTTCTAAAATAGATATATATTTTTCATTTTTAGATTCGTTAAATTTATCATTATATAAAATAACTTGTATATTTATATTTTTATTTTCAATAAATTCATCATAATATAAAATATTTTGTATATCTGTTTCTTTTTTATTTACTTCTTTTTCTATTTCATTTACTTCTTCTAATTCGTTATATAAAATATTTTTTATTTTTGTTTCTTTTATAACTTTACTAGAAATATTATTATATAAAATAGTTTGAATAATTTTATTACTTTTAAATTCATTAGAAATAAATTTATATAAGTCTATTTTTATGTGTTTTTTCTTTTTAACAAATAAAGAAGCAATTATATATTGATCTGAATTACCACAAATATTATTATAATCATAAATTCTTAGCATCTCATTATACTCTTTTATAAAATTATTTATTTCATTTTTATGAAAAAGTATTAAAGCTCCTGCTATATAATTATTTTCTGGAAATTCAAAAAATAATTTATTATCTGGAATATTATTTAATAATTGAAAATAAATTCCTTCTTGTAATAAATAATTTCTCTTTGTAAAATTTATACATGTTTTTTCCCACTTATCATCTCTAATACACCCTGAATCAATCCACATATACCATTCATTATCCGAATATATTTCTGAAGCTTCTTGTATAAAATATTTTTTATTAGCCCAAAGAGCTGCTAATTCCCATGTATGATATTTTTCAACATCTATATTAACTTGTTTTTCCCAAAATTCTTTATTAAATTCTAAAAAAATTCTTAAAGAATCAAATGATCTTATACAAAAATAAATATTATTTTTTGCAAATTTTTTAAGTTCGTGATAATTTTCTTCATCTGTAAAAAAAATTATTTTTTTATCTATAAATTTAAAAAATCTTTCTATATGAGAATAATAAAATTCTTTAGAATTTTTACTCGGAATATTATAATAACATGTTACTAATAACATTTATTAACAATAATATATTTTTTAAATAAGAATTTTTTTTATATTTTTTTAATAAATGAAAAAAGTTTGTTCAAATTCTATAATATGAATCAACCTGTAAATTTTTAGATATTTTAGATATTTTAGATCTCGACCAAATATTTTTATTTCTTAAGTATCTGAAACACAAACTCAATAATTATAATCATCACCAGATCAGAAAGAAATAGAACAAAATTATAGATATGAATTAGAAATTTTTATTGAATTATTTTTTTTTAATACCCTATCCGGTGAAAAACCCACCCTTCTCAATACAGCGCTTTCAAAATGATCTAAAATTTAAGATCGGCATCGCCGAAAAACCAATACAAATTTTTTTTATTTTGACCACACAAAAAACTGTTAAACTATCTATTTATATAATCTAGAAAGTATATAAAGTTAAAATATACAAGCGCAAGTATTGGTTTTTCATCACGGTGGTCTTAAGGTTAATTTTGAATTTAAACAGAAATCCACCTTGCGCCTTCATGACCAAAAATCAAAAATAAAAGTCGGGTTTTTTACAAGAACCGGTCTTAAAAAAGAAACATTTGAACAATTACTTAATTTAGCTTTAAGTAATTGTTCAAATATCATGGTTACCCCCATAAAAAGAAATACACCTAATGTAAATCAACCTTTTTTAATACTACAAAAACTACACCTCCTAAATATTAAATTGAAATATTAAATTTATTTAATTAATAAAATTTATTATAATATGTTCAAAAATATTTGCTTAAGAGGTTTTGGTTGTGCTATTAGAAGTCATCAGCATTGTAATTATTACTGTAATAAAAAGAAATGTAAAAACGAAAATAAAAATTGTAATAAAATTTTTTTAGAAAAAACAGAAATAGATTTAGAAAAGAAAATATTAAAATACGAAAAAACCATAATTGAAAAAACTAAGAAAGTAATTCAAAAAATTACTGAACTATATTCAATACATCAAGATATTGTAAACCAATTACCAGAAAATGCATTCTTAAACTCAGATCTTTCTTATATATCAGAAATTCTTGTCAAGAATAGACAAAAAAATAATGAATATATTAAACGTGATTTTATTAACCAAAAATTCTTACTAAAGTTTAATACAAATTTTAATAATTATTCAGTTAATGAGAGAAAATTTTTTATATTTTTTGTTTTTGAAAATATGATAGAATTAGAAAAAACATTGGATCGTTCTTATGGTAAGAAAAAATTACGAGAAGTTATTATTCAAAAATATCAAGAATTTAGTTCAGAAGCAGATCAAAATTTTGTGAAACATTTTAAAGAACTATTTAGAGATAAGGTTAATTATTTAAATTAAAAAAATTTTAATTAATTAAAATGTTCATTACATTTACCTTCATTATCAACTCTTTGTTTTTCTAATTGTTGATCACAAGTATATTGCAATGTAAATATATATGGTTCTTTATAATCAGTATAATATCTATGGTTACAATAATTAGGATTAAATATTTATTATATATTAAATTTTTTTTTATTTTTAATAAATAAAAATGACGGTAAGTGAACAAGACATACAAACTATTATAGATTCTATAGAAAATATATATGATATGTTATCTCAAATTAGAGATAATGATTTTGATTCCGAAACTTTTGGAATAACTAAAGACAAAATAATTGAACAATCAGGTACAAGTACAATATCATTAGCTAATCAAACTCCGACTGAAGTATTAAATTTATTAGGAATATAATTTGTAAATTTTCAAGAACTTATAAGATTGTATAACTAAAATAAATTAAATTAAATTGAAAATAAATTTTAATTAGTTGAATAAAATTTATTAATTTTTATCAGAATATGTCTAACTTAAGATTTAATCGATTTGCTATTCTAGGAGAAATTGGAGAAGTAGAAGATAAAATAGTTTTCAAATTTCCAAAAAAAATAACACATCTTGAATTGCATCCCGTTGCTCTTTTAATTAAATATCTGAATATTACACATTTAGAACCGCACCCAACATCTCATTTAATCAAGTTTTTATGTATTTTACGAAATTACAAAATTAAAGTTCGTTTTAATGATACTTATTATTGGGATTTTCAATCAAAATTTTGCACTCCAGCTTGGCTAATTAGAAAAAGAAATAACGATGCATATCATGATGGGATTCTTTTACAATCTGAGTTAAATAGACTTGAAAGAAAATTAAAAAGAAGTGAACAAAAATTAAGAGAAATAAAAAGTATTAAATATGAAATTATTTCTAACTTGGAAACAGAAATTTGGCAAATTAAAGATTATTGTAAAAACATGTGTGTGAAATGGCTTGATCAAATTCATATTTGTAAATGTGGTAAATGTTATCATTGTCAGGAAAATAAAGGAATTGATAAAAGTGATCCAGGAAGATGTCGTCATTATTACGAAATCGAAGAAAAGAGAGAAGATATTTATTGGAATGAAGAGTGTATTAATAACGTTGCTTCAACTTATTATGATATTAAAAATCAATTTGATAGAGAAAAAGCAAAGAAAGAGAAATATCTACAAGAATATGAGAATGATTTAGAAGAAGAATATGAAAATTTTGCATTTCAAGAAAGTATGAATTATAGTTTTTATTCTCGAAACAAAAGAGAACCTGTTTATATATATTAAAATATTATTTATTACAAAAAATCATTTCAACCAACTTATGAATTTGTTTTCAAAACTTTGAAAACAAATTCTTGGAGTGAGTGGGGTTCGAACCCACGAGTACGAATACAGTTGATCTTAAGTCAACCCCCTTAGACCTCTCGGGCATCACTCCTTATTCTTATAAATCCTATTCTTTAAATATCAATTATAAATTTAATAATCTCAAAAATTGAAAAAAATTATTGACTAATTTTTCAATTTTTTGAAAATATAAAATTAAAAATAACTCTTTCAATAAATAAATGAATGAAATTTTAAAAACATTTTTAACAAATTATCATAAATATAAAAAAATTGAACCAAGTTTAGATTCAAAAATAGTAAATAAAGAAGTTGAAGCTCGTTTTGAAATTGATTATCAAATTACTGATATTCTAAAAAAACTTTATTCTTTACAAACTTTTAATATAGAAGAAGAAAATACAGTCGTAGAATATCATGATAAATATCGTATCATCTATTCAAAAGAAGATTGGGAAAATAATCCTAGAAAAAGAACTGGTTCAGGTGAATTAAAAGAACAGATTCTTTATGAAAAAATTAACTTGCAAGGATATCCAATTAATATTGTTTATTCACATGAAATTAAAACTGATGTTACTCGAACTTCAAATCCAAAAATTCGTTACCGTCATCGGTATATTATTAATAATTTTATTAATAAAAATTATAGTTTACATTTAACTCAAGCTTTAGATACATCTACTAAAAAATATTCTAATCATATAGAAATTGAATATAAAATGGAAAATATTCGAGGACCATCTGATTTTATTCTTCCAATACAATATATATTTGATTTGATGTATGTTAAATCAATGTACTTACTTGAACCTAATATAATTTACAAATTAATAGATACTTTTAATTCATATTTAAGCTCTCTTAAAAGAAATCTATCATCATATGATAGAGAAAATATATCTAAAAGGAAATTAGTTAATTATGAAGATAAACCAATTGGTATGTCAAGGTCAGATATTGATATAGTTAAAACTAATCAATATTTTACAACTAATAAATTAAATGGTACCAGATATTATTTATTTATTATACAAGGTGAATTTTTTCTTATTGGTAAAAATGGTTCAAAAATATCTACTATTCCAACTCTTGTTTGGAAGATATTTCAAACCGATAAAATTGATCCCCGTAAAATTTTTATTTTAGATGGTGAGTATTTCGATGAAAATTTCCTTTCAAAAAATAAATTATATTTTGCTTTTGATATGATTTGGCATGATAATATTAAATTAGATAACCTTCCATATCAAGATCGTTTAAATTATCTTTATAATTTTACCAAATATATAATTTTTTCTCCAGTAGAAATGAAATATATAACATATGGTAATAATATTGAAAAAGTGATTACTTATATGAAAAATAAATTTGGTGAAGAATGGAATATTAATAATGATGGATTAATTTTCACATCACGAAATAGTATTTATGCTAATAAATCTTTCAAAACTTTAAAGTGGAAGTTTTCACACCATCAGTCTGTTGATGTTTCTGTTAAAAATATATCTCCTAACTTATATGAGTGCTATGTTTTAGAAGAAGGTAATAAACTATTAAAATTCACAGATTATCTTTTATTTAGTTCAAAAAGATTAATAGAAAATTCAATTGTCGAAGTTATTTTTGATTCTAGAGAAAAAAGATTTCTTCCACTTAGACTACGACCAGATAAAGAATTTCCTAATTTTAAAACAGTAGCTCAAAGTTTTTTGAAGGATATTACAGATGAAATTAAATTATCAGAATTACTAATTAAAGAATTAACTGTTGATAGTTTGAATGATTGGAAAATATATCGTCAAAAATGTGCAAATGTTGAAAAGAATAAATTAATAAAAACTATTGATAAAGATAGTATTATTGTTGATATTGGTTTTGGTAAAGGAGGAGATCTTTTTAAATATGTTGATCAAGGTATCCAAAGAATCATTGCTATCGAACCTAACTTTGAGAATATTCAAGAATTTTTTGACCGTATGAATATTACTCAATATAGAAATATAAAACAAGAAATTTATGATTTATCAAATCTGATGATCAAAAATAAAAAAATACATTTAACTTTAATTTATCATTCAGCAGTTGACAAAGAGATTCCAAAACTTCTTAAAGAAGCAATCGGAAAAGATAAAAATAATGTTGTTATAACTATGTTTTTCTCTCTTACTTATTTCTTTAATGAAGAAGAAGATTTTGTTAATTTAATTAGAAATTTATGCGCTATTGATGCTTTGAGAATTATAGGTACAGTCATGGACGGAGAAAAAACTAAAGAATTTTTACAATATTATTTTTGGAATTCTAAAAATTGTGGATTAGAACTAAAAATTATAGAAGAAAATAAAGTTTATATTAGTATAGCCGAATCAGCAACTGTTCAAGGTCATAATGAATATTTGACGGATTTAAATAGGTTAAAAAATATTTTAGAATGGTATAATTTTAAATTGATCAACCAAGATTATTTTCAATTTACAGATTTAGGAGAAAATAATTTATTAACTCAATTTGCAAAAATTAATTGTTCTTTTCAGTTTTATAGTTCGGCACCAAAATATAATTTATCTTACAATAATAAAATTATTTCAAAACCACTAAATCATATGTGTAATATTAATGATCTAATTATTCAATTAAATAAAAAATTAGCTTTTCCATTAGATTCTCTATATTTCTATCATTGTTTTAAAGAATATCAACTGTATAAGAGAATAGATATAGGTGAATTAATTACATTTGTTAAACATTTTGAAAAACTAGTCTCTAAATATTTTATTGAAAAAGTAAAAGATAAATATTATTTTAATTATAATTCTCAAAAAATAGAGATTCAAGAAAAAGAATTAAATAAAATTCGATATTTTATTCTAACTAAAAAGATTAATGATTCATATAAATTCCTTTATACTATTAAAAAAGATAAATTATTAACTACAAACCAATATTTTAATATTCATTATAATACAGGAAATATTTTTAATATTATTAAAGGTTTTATTAGTCCAATTAAAGAATATAATATTTTAGAAATTAATCCAGGTGTTGGAAATTTTACTATTAAATTTATTCAGGAGTTTAAAAATATTACAACTTTTTCACATAAAGATGATTTAAATTTTCAATGTTTAGAAAAAAATATTCAAAAATATTTTGAATATCCTGAAATTTTAGAAAAAGAAAATTATAATTTGATTATATACAATGATAAAAATATCGAATTATATCACAACAACTTCCAAGTTATTGATTTTGAAAATATAGATTTATTATTTTTGAATCTAACTATTGATACAGAATTTGATTTCGAATATTTAAAATATTTTTCAAATGTTGTCATAATTAGTAATAAATTATTAAGTAATAATTTTGTAAATTATGAACTAATACTTGAAGATAATTATTATATTTATTTGATAAATAATGAAATAAAAAAGCTTAAAAAAGTAAAAAGTGAAGAAACTAACGAAACAAAAAAAGACATCAAAAAACTTTTAGAAGTTTGGCCTAAAAAAACATTTGATTTAATTATGAAAAATTTAAAATTTCTAAATATTACAGAAAAAGAAGTTGATAATATTTTAAGTAAATATGAAAGTGATAATGATATTTTATTTCATTTGAATAAATTAAGATTTTCTAAAGAGATTAAAAAAGAAGAAAAAGAAGAAAATGATTCTGATATGATTCGTGGTAAAGCACGAGTACGTGAAATTAAAACATTATTTCAAGAAAATGATATACATATGACAACAAATAAATATTCTAAATATCTTGATATTGGTTCAGGAAATGGAATTATAACTAAGACAATTGGTAATTATTTTAAATTTTCGTTTGAAAATATTTATGGTGTAGAAATTACTAAATGGATGGAAAAAGATCATCAAGATAATAAAACTGCTATTAAAACATCTTATATAGTTGGTGATATTTTACCTTTTGATGATAATTCATTTGAATTAGTAACATGTATTATGAGTATTCATCATTTTGAATACAGAGAAAAGATGTTAAATGAAATAGAAAGAATTTTAAAACCAAACGGATTACTTTTAATACGTGAACATGAGTATGATTATACAAAAGAACTAAAAGATTTAATAGACTTAGAACATGCTTTATTTGCTACTGTTATTCATGAAAAAATGGATATCAGAAAAATTAATGATTTTTGGAAAACATATATAGGAGAATATTTTTCCTTTTCAAGTTTACAAAACGACTTGAAGAAAAGGAATTTCATTCCTTTGAATGAAAAAATTTATCCTAAAGGACCAACTAATTATTATTGGTGTGCTTTTATTAGTGAAAAGAATAAAGAAAAAGACAAAGACAAAGACAAAGAAAAATATGAAAAATTTAAAAAAAATTTATATAAACAGGATTTTAAAGAAATTATAGAATTATATGAAAACCACTTATTTGAAAATATAGATGAAAATGGTTATCGTATAACATTAAATAAAATACCCGAATATATAAATGAGAAAGATAAAAATATATTGATTGATAAATTATTTGAATATTTAAAATTTATGTCCAAATTATTTTTAGATATAAACCAAAAATATGGTCATATCAAATTTGATGAAAATAGATCAAAAACTTTGTCTATTAATTATTTTTTGTTATATTCTCTATATGATTTGAAAAATAAACTATTAGAAGAATATGATTACGAAATAGTTTACGAATTGATAAAAAAATTAAAAGAATATATTCAAAAAATAGAATTATAATTTTGAAAACTCTTATAAAAAACAATATAATTTTTCTTATCTTTAATATTTATATACTTTACTTAAATTATATAAATTAAAATACCAAAAGTATTTGATTATAACTTGTCTTAAGCATTACTATTTTCTAAAACTTGTTGAATACTTTGTGTTTTACTACCAACAAATTTTGTGTAAAGAAGAGCTAAAATAACAGCTAACATTGTTAAAAATAATGCATAAATGAATTTACTAATAACACTATTTTTTTTCTTTGGAAACCAATAATCTAAAAGAGCTTTAAATGCTTCATTCCAACCTAAAGCGATTGTTAAAGTTATAGCTCCAAATAAAAAATAAAAAATTGTTTTTTGTACGATAGAAAATGTTTTACTAGTCATTTTTTTAATTTATACAAATTAAAAAAACTTTAAAATTTTTTATTTTAAATAATTTGAAATAATTATTTCTTTTTCAACTTTAAAATTAAGTTCTAAACATCTAACTTAACATCTATTGTCGTTCCACTTGGAATAAAATTAGGAATATTTTGAGTAATATTAAAATTAATTACTTCATTTTCTGTAATTGGACAATCTACGTAAGTACATAAATCAATATTTTCTTCTAAAAGAGGTATCCCTAAAACTTTAATAGTAATTTCGCCATTCATAGAACTTATTTCTTTATTAGATTTACCTGTAACTAAAATATTTAAATCTTTATTAATTATTGGTGGATCCGGGGTTAAATTTATACTAATAACTTCTAATAAGTTATTAGTATAAATTTTGTAAAATCATGAGCAAAAATACCTGTAAAAAATAAACATTTAATTAAACTTAATAAAAAATGAGATATTTTTCTTTGATTATATAGTTTTATTATTTAAATAAAACATTTTCAGTAATCTATTTTTTTTAATTTAAAAAAATTATATTATTTTTTAATAAATGTCTGTATATGAAAATTCTTTACAATTATTTGCGAATTCTATTCATAAGCCAAATTCTGATTGTGAATCAAAATTTTTAAAAAATCTATTAGAGTGTGGTTTTAATAAAGAAAATATAAAAAAAATATGTGTTGCTTTAAAAAAATCAGGAGCAGTTATTGCTGGAGGAGGAGTCTTAAGTGCTTTTAAAGATTTTATGTTAAATGATCTAGATATTTATGTTAATAAATCTCAATTGTCTATTCTATTAGATTTATTAAAAGAATTAAAATATTTTTTTACAGATTCTTGTAGAGCTCCAGCTTATGATTTATCTTTTTTTCGTAAAAATAATATTTTATTAAGATTTTTTTATAGGAGTGAATTAGGTTTGCCGCCAATTGATATTATGGTTATACCGGATAATATTGATGTAAAAACTGTAGTATCTAATTTTGATTTATCATTTTGTGAAATATGGTTTGATGGTGAAAATGTATATTCTAATGATCCAGAAGGAATAAATAATTCAGAAGGTTATTTAAAAGAAGATTATTTAGATTCAGTTTTTAAATATTTTAATAAATTTATTATCAATAGAATAAAAAAATATTCGAAAAGAGGTTTTAAAGTATCAGCAAATTGTAACAAAGGCGATGTTCGTATTAGCTCTCTTCTAGGTTTTTTTGATAATGAACAAAAAACAATTTATACTCCAAACGGTGATATTGCCATAGTACATGATGATAATAAAACTGTTTACCCAGAAGAATTTGTAGTAAAATTTATTTATAATAATTTATTTTTTGATTTATTTAATACTGATGTTGAACTTTATAAAAATTTTATTTTAACTGAATTTAAAGTTGAAAATTTATTTGAACTATTATCAAGATTTTTTAATATTCAAAATGGAGATTTATGGTTTTTAAATAATGTTGTTTTAATACGTCGTCCAGAACCAAATGATAATTTTAGAGAAAGAGTTGGTGAATTTCTTGGTTCTTTAAAACCTGAAATTGAGAAAAAAAGAATTAATAAAAAAATTAAATTATTAATAAAGTATTATTTACTGAAAGATAATATTAAATATATAGAAGAACCATGGGTATCTTATTTTAATATTGTTTTAAATAAAGATTTATCACAAGAAGAAATTAAATCTGAATTAGAAGAAGGCTATGAATATGAAAAATTTTTTATAGATTTTAATTCTCCTGATATCGAAAATATAGATAAAAATATGTTAGCTGAAATTTTATTCAGAAATAATTTAGATAATTTTATGGAAATTTCTTATATTCAAACAGAAAATTATATAGATGAAAATGGTAATAGAAGAACTAGAGAAATATTAAGAACTGAAATGTCTGATATGGAAGATTATGAAATAAAAGATAATATCAAAAATTATTATATCAATATTAATCAACGTAAAAGTATGGATAAAATTACAAGTTTTTGTATTCCTAAAGATATGAAAATTCAAGATATGGAAGATTTTACTATGAGAAAAATACCAGATTTTCTTTCAAATGATGAAAATAACTTTGTTATTATATATGATTCTAAGTCTACTGATTCTTCTAATGGTTTTGAAGGTGTTGGATTAAATAAAAAATCTTTATATGAAACTTATAATCGTATAATTTACGAATGCAAGAAAGAATATACCGGATCGATTACAATTGATAGAATAAAAAACTTTGAAGAATCATATTTACTTTTAGGAATCGGTACAAGTTTAAATTGTGGATTATCTTTAAATATAGCTAATACAATTAAAGATCTAATAGATAGAGAAAATGAAAGAGTATTTTATGTTAATGATGAAAAATTATTAAATAATATAGTAACCTTAGAAAATTTAATTATCAATAGAAAATATTCAACTAATATGATGGCTATTAAAGTTAATTATATTTCTGGAACTCATTGCAATCCTGATACACAAACAAATGTATATAAAAATGGTTATATTGTAGATTTTGATTCTTTAAAAAATTTAACCGATGTTGAAAAATTTAAAAATAAACATATTATTATTTATGATGATAGTCCAGAAGGTCAAAGTTTATTTAGTCTAAGTGAAGAAGACTATAAAAAAATATTTAGTATCGAACACAATATAGATACAAATAATGCAAATATAAATGAAGAAAATGAATTTTCAAAAATTTTTAGAGAAATGGAAAAATATGTATTAGTATTAGAATATATTTTTATGACCGAAAGATTACTCAATGATTATAAAATTTTTATGGATCATTATGAAAAAAATGGTTTTAGAAATCTAGAAAATGAATATGAAAATAATAATCTATATAAAAATGAAGTCGATACTCTTTATTCTGAACTTAAACTAACATATAATATGTATATCGACGATAAAAATAAGGAATTGGAAATAAATAATTTAGAAAGAGAAGAAAGAACTAAATTATTTAATCAAATTTTAACAATTGCAGTAGACTATGAAGTAGAAAGATATATTCGTTTAGAAGCTGAAGAAATTTTACAAAAAAATATTAGTAAATATTCAACACAACAATTAAGAGATTTTGTAAACAGTTCTCAAATAAATTCGTATTTAGAAGAGAATATAAGTGAAGAAGAAATGTGGTAAATTATAAAATTATAAATTGATTTTATAAAATAATACTTATAATAAAAAAAACAAGTATAATGTCAGATACTGAATCTACTCAAAGTAGTCAAAGTAATCAAAGTAATCAAAGAGAAGAGAATATTGAAAACTTAGATGATAATGAAGAAGAAATTAATTCGGAGAATGAAGAAGAATATTTATACAATAATAATCAATATTTAAATAATTTTATTTTTAATAATTTATTTACAAATATTTCAAACCAAAATCCACCAAACCTTAATATCTTTGATTTATCATCGCAATATAGTTTTGATATAAATAATAATTTTTATCCAATTATTTTAAATAATATTTTAGAAGATATTGAAAATGAATATTTAGAAGAAGTATTACAAACATCATTAAACGAATCTAATTCTATTCAAAGAACAGAAGAACCTATAGACTTTTCTTTTCAAATTTATAAAGAAAGTAAGGTAGAAAAAGCAGAAGAAATTGAAACAAAAAAAGATTGCTCTATTTGTTTAATTGATTTTGAAGAAAATGATCAAGTAACAAAGACAAAATGTAATCATATTTTTCATCATTGTTGTATTACAGAATGGTCTAGATATAAAAAAGATTGTCCTATATGCCGTGAAAATTTATAATTTTTTATATATTATATAAAAAATTTTTAAAAACATAAATTTAAAGAGTCTAAAAAGTCCGTGAATAAAATTTTTTCATCTATATAATATTTTTTTTGCAATTGAATATATTTTAAAAATATATTCCAGCATTTTTGAAATCCTAGACTAGTATAACCTTCTGTATTATTTTTTTTTAAATAATTACACATTAAGATACGTGTTAAGATAAAATTTCCAGTTAATTTTTTAGATAATTTATTTTGTGAATAAAAATTATATTCTTTAATAATATTTTTATGTTTTAATTGAGTAATAATTTTAACGTAATTATCTAAATAGTTTCCAGAATAAAAATAAATTTTATTTAAAGCAGGTATAGGTAAATCAAAAAAAGACATTTTTATTTATTTTTGTAAATTAATTTTATAAATTTGTTTTTAATATTTGTATCATTTTATTATAATCATTACTTGCCATCATTAAATTTATTCTAGAATGTTGATTTGAAATAAAAAAATCTTCACCAGGTCTAGTATCTACTCCAATACTTTGAAAATATTTTTGAGATATAGGCAATAAAATATATGGTGCGTAAATATCTTTGTTTAAATTTTTTATATTTCTAGATGCCAATAAATTATAAATTTCTTTTCTTCTTTTTAATAAAATTTGAAAAGAAATATTTGATACATAATTATAACTATTTTTATCAAAAATATTGTAAATTAAATTTTGCGAAAATTGATAACTAGGAATAATCATTCCTAAATTATGTAATTTATTATATTCCCAAGCTTTACTTGCAATCATAGGATTATTTGTAATTGCCCATCCAAATCTATAACTCGGAACACCCAGCTTGCTAAATGAACCAAGATATATTTCATTATCACTAAATTTAGTATTTAGATGTTTAAAACTATTCGTAAAAATAGGAGTATCATATACTGCATCAATAACTTGAAATTTACCAAAACGTTCATTTACTATTTCTCCTGTAGGATTATTTGGAGAAATTAATACACCTAAATCACAATTTTGTTGATATTCTAATGTAGAATTTAAACCATTAATTTTATATTCGCAACAAGGTATAATTCTAGAAATATTAGAATGAACATTATATGTTGGTGGTTTATTGATATGAAAAATTTTCAAAGGTTCAAAATTATTTTTATTCATAAGTTCTTTTAGAGCCCAGCACACAGAATAATAAGCTCCTAAACTTCCTTGTGAAGGTATAATATAATCAGTCTGTGATAAAGGTGTATTTTTAATATTATTATAATAATAACGAATCAAATCATCATATTCTTTTAAATACTCTTTTTGATAATTAAGGTTACTTAAATCTTTAATATTTCCATTAAATATTTCTGATATTGGTAATTTAAAAGTATTAACAATATTTTCATAAATTAATTTAGGATTTCCTACATTAGTATCAATCATTTTTAATTTATAGTATTATTTTTTTTAATATATCTAAAATAAATTTATTATATAAAATAAATGTTTGAAAGATTAAAAAATTATTGGAATAATAATGGATTTGAAATACTAGTTATATTATCTATTGCATTAATAATAATATATGGATTATATCGTATTATTACCAAGAAAAAAGGAAGTTATTCAAAAAGTTTTTTTTACGATGATGAAATTAAGAATGTTAAAAAAGAAAGTGAAAATTTTTCAGAAAATAAAGATCAAAATGAGTTTAATGAAAATAAAGAAAATAAAATAAGAGGTGATAGTAAGGGAGAAACAGAATGTCGTCGAGTATTGCAAAAAATATTTAAAAGACCTTTTTTAAAAGCACGCCCTAATTTTTTAAATAATCCTGTTACTGGAAATCAGTTTAATTTAGAATTAGATTGTTATGAACATAATTTAAAATTAGCAGTAGAATATAATGGACAACAACATTATCAGTATAATAAATTTTTTCATCGTAATAGAGAACACTTTTTGAACCAAAAGTACAGAGATGATATGAAAAGAAGAATATGTAAAGAAATGGGAATTACATTAATAGAGGTACCATATACAGTAAAAATTGACCATATTGAAAAATATTTGTTAAATGAATTAGAAAGAACAGGATATTTATAAAATTTATATTATAACTAATATAAATTTTTTATTCAACTGTTACTACTTTTGCCAAATTCCTTGGAATATCAGGATTAATATTTTTATTAATAGAAATATAATAAGCCAAAAGTTGTAAAGGAATTATTCCTAATAAAGAAGAAAATGATTTATTATATTTTACATAAATCATTCTCACGTCTTTATCTTCCTTAATATGTATATTTTTATTATTAGTAATTAACATAACTGGTGATTTTCTAGATCTAACTTCCTCTAAACAGTTAATAATTTTGGAATCATAATTATTATCACAATTTAGAATTATAGTTGGGAAATTTTCATCTAACAATGCAAAAGGACCATGTTTTAATGAACTTGCTGAATATCCTTCTGAATGTATATATGAAATTTCTTTTATCTTTAAGGAACCTTCTTTTGCTATCCATTCATCTATACCTTTTCCTAAAATAAACATATTTTTATAATCTTTCCAAACTTTAGAAATATTTTCCATATCTTCTTTAAGTTCTTCTATAGTTTCGCTAAAATCATTTTGTAAAGTTTTCAAATCTTTAACAAACTCTTTTCTTAATTCTTCATTAACATTTTGAATTTGGGAAAACCATAATATTAATAATATTGTACATATTACTTGAGATGTAAAAGATTTTGTAGATGCAACACCAATTTCTCTTCCAGCATTACAATAAATACCACATGTAACTTCTCTGGCTATTAAAGAACCAACTACGTTAATTATCCCAATTGTTGGAATATTATATTTTTTTGCTATTTCTAATGATAAATATAAATCTCTTGTTTCTCCAGATTGTGATATTAAAATAAATACGGTTTTACCATTTTTAGGAATATCATTTTCACTAAAATCAGCACCATCATAATACTGAACTATATTAAAATTACATAACATTTTACAAAAATATGTACCAATAACACAAACATGATATGAAGTACCACATCCCAAAAATATTATATTATTTATATCTTGAAATATATTTTCATAGTTTTCTACTCCTCCAATTTTTATTTTATCATCATTAATTCTTCCTCCATTATTCAAACTATTATTTATAATATTTGGCTGTTCTAAAATCTCTTTAATAGTCCAATGTTTATAAGGATAAGGCGTTAAGTCATATTTTCCAATCGTTACGTCTTTTCTTTCATATTCTTTTTCCGATGTCATTTTAAAAATTAAAGAATCATTGTCGTAAAAAACATATCCTATATCTTTATTTTCTAAACATATATAATTTTTAATTTTTCCACAAAAACCACTTTCTTCTGATGTTAATATTATTTCATCTTTACCTAGACCCATTAATAAAGGCGATCCATTCTTTACGAAATAAATTATTTTTTCATTTCTGTTTAAAATTAATAAAGCATATGTTCCTAATATTTGATTAATAGTATTTTGTATTGCTAAAATAGAAGATTTATATATAGTATAATTGTATGATATCAAATTAACTATTACTTCTGTGTCTGTTTCAGATTTAAAATTAAAATTTTTTTCTAATAGAAATTGTTTAATTGATAAATAATTTTCAATTATACCATTATGAACTAAACACCAATTACCACAATAAGATATATGTGGATGGGCGTTATAATCTGTTTTTTCTCCATGAGTTGCCCATCTATTATGTCCAATAGCAATTGAACTAGATATATTTTTATCACATACTTCATTTTTTATTTTTTGTAAAGCAGAATATTCATTTGTAGAAGCATATTTAATTAATTTAAAATCATTATTATTATCTATTGTACATATACCAGAAGAGTCATAACCTCTATTTTGTAATTGAATTAAACCATCCAATATAAAATTAGTAATATTTTTATTTTCATTTTTTAATATTATTCCTAATATTCCACACATTTATTTTTAATATATGTAGATATATTAAAAATTTATTTTTTAGTAATTGAAGGCGGTAATCTATTAACACCTTTTCTTAATTCTTCTAAGTCTGAATCAGAACTATCATCTTCTTCTGAAGAACTTACACTTTCTTCATCTGTAGATTCTTCGGTTGATTCTAAATCTTCATCATCAATATCTTCATCATCTATATAATCTTCAATTTGACCATAACCTAAAATATCAAATACTTTACAAATTTTAGTTTCATTACCATCTTTTCTTTTGAAATCAAAATCAATTTTTTTCAACTTTCCATCAAATTTACGATGAAATGATGTATGGTTTAAATCTACTTTAGTCATTTCTTTTGCAGTTTGAGCTGAAACTGGATGTTCCATATCCAAATCAAATGTACTTAAATCATCTAAAATTCGCCAATCTACTTTTTCTAATTGATCACTTAAATATTTTAAATTTTCTTCGTTTCCTTGAATTCTGATAAAATAATACCATGATTCGTATTCCTCTCCACTTGTTTCCATTAAAATAACATAAAATCCATCCATTTTATGAGATGGTAATTGTTTTGATTTTTCCACAGAAGACATTTTTTCTATTATTTTTATATTTTTAAATTAAATATAAAATATTTATGAATCAAAATTATCATCTGTTTCTTCACTTTCGTTATTATTTAGATCATCATTTTCAATATCATAATCATCATCATTTTCTTCTTCGTCATCATTTTCTACTACATTATTTGCTACAAAAATATCTAAAAGTTTTTGACTATTTTTAGTATTATTTGTATAAGGATTTTTGGAATCATTAAAGAAATAAGAAACTAATGCAATATCCGTAGGAATAAGTTTAACTCTTCCAGAGTGTATAGCTAGAAAATTAGCATTATATAATATTTTAACTATATATTGTTCTACAAAATATTGAAGTATAATAAAAACATCTTTACTTATTTTAATATTATCAATATTTTCTTCTTCATTGCTTAAATCAACTTTATTTTCCCTAAAAATATTACGAACTATTTTTTCAAATGCTGATTTTGCGAGTATTAAACAATCACTGCTTTTTTGTTGTTTTTTAATTTCTCTAATTGCAACTGTTCCAGGACGAAATCTGTGAGGTTTATTTAAATTTAAATTAATGATATTTTTCTTTTTCTTTTTCTTTTTATTTAAAAGGGAAGAATGAATAAAAGGTAGAACACCACCTCCTAAGAAAGATACATTTAATTTATTAAATAATTTATTGAGTTCTACATCGCATCTAATAACAACTTCTAAATCACGAATTGTTATTCTAACTCTCTTATTATCTTTAGCTGTAATTGAAGCTAAATCTATAATTTCATATGTAATATATTCTAAAACAGCAGCTAAAAATACTGGTGCTAAACTAGTTATCATTAATTTTGAAGTACCAAAATTCCTCAAAAATTTTTCTATAATAGAAGGTGGAAATATAATATTTGATTTATTTTGTCTACTTCCTTTAGTATTAATATTATTTTTAAAAGAAACAATAGATTTTTCTCCTTCAGTTAGAGAATTTGATAATAATTCCCCAGTTAAAACTATATGTAAAGCATTAATTATTTCTTTTTCAGAAATAGTTTTCTTTTTACCAATAATAGTCAAACGATTAATAATATTTGAAATATATTTGCAGAAAATACATAAAAAACTATTTAATTGTTGTTTAGCATTTCCTGTTATACCACAATTCTCGGTTGTTTGTTTGAGAACTTTTGAAATATATGTTTCGAAATAATGATTTTTCTTTTTCTTAACAATTGTTTTTTCTTCCATTTTTATTTAAAAATTACTTCTTTAAATGTAATTTAAAGCTGTATGTTTTAAATAAAAATGGAAACAATTACAAAACCTTCATTAACCAGAATAGCACGCAGAGCAGGAGTCAAAAGTTTATCAGATGATTGTTTTGATGCTATTAGAAATTTACTTGGGATAAAATTAACTGAAGTTGTAAAAACAGTATTGTTAGTTAATTCAGAACACCAAACAAAAACAATTATGCCAGTAGATGTCTATGATGCTTTACATCTTCTTAATTATAATATTACAAGTTCAAATGATCTTAACACTAGTAAATAATTTATTATTATTAATATAATAAATTGGTATTACCTTGATATTTATCAAACAAAATTAAAATTATATTTCTCTTTATTAATAAAATAATCGTTTATTTTGGACTATCCGTAATTAAGAATATAAAATTGCAAAAAAATTAATATTTTATATATTAAAAATAATAATATTATATTTTTTAAATTATAATTATTAAAATTATTTTAATTTTTTCTTTAAAACATTTATAATTTTTTTTTTATTAAATTTTTTTTTTCTTCTTTTAATATAAAAATGTCTTCCGTTATTACTTCTAATGTAACCTCTGGTTTTATCGATTTAGCTACCTTCGATGAAATTGAAAAGTACATGTATGGTGGTCCCGATGCTACTGCTTACTTCGTTCGTGAAACTAGAAAATCTACTTGGTTCACTCAAGTTCCCGTCGTCTTATCTCGTGCTGCAGGTAATCCTGGTTTTGGTCAAGATTGGTCTGTAAACATCTCTCGTGCTGGTGATTATTTACTTCAAACTTGGTTAAGATTAGCTTTACCTTCTGTTACCCTTGTCAGTACTTCTGGAAATGGTAATAACACCTTAAGATGGACTGCTAACTTAATGCATAACTTAGTTAAAGAATGTACTATAACTTTCAACGATTTAGTTGCTGCTAGATTTGATAACTATCATCTTGATTTCTGGGCTGCTTTTACCGTCCCTGCCGGTAAACAAAATGGTTATAACAATATGATTGGTAATACTTTGACTTTAACTAGACCTTATCCCGCTGGTACTCCCATTCCTTCTGCTGTTTTGAACTTACCTTTACCATTCTTCTACACTCGTGATAGTGGTGTTGCTTTACCTACTGCTGCTCTTCCCTATAACGAAATGAGAATTAACTTCAGCTTCCGTGACTGGTCCGATTTACTTGTTGTCACTGTTCCTGGAACTCCTGGTGCTTCTGGAACTTTAGGACAAACTGGTACTCCCGCCACTTCTGCTGATCTTGTTAGCATTCCTCAACTTACTCAATGCAACGTCTGGGCTAACTATGCTATCGTTTCTAACGATGAACGTAAACGTATGGCTTGTGCTCCTCGTGATATCCTCATTGAACAAGTTCAAACTGCTCCTAAACAAACTTTTGCTCCTGCCAGCAACCCTCAACCCAGCTACGATATCAGATTTTCCCACGCCATCAAAGTCTTATTCTTTGCTGCCCGTAATAAATCTTGTCAATCTGAATGGTCTAACTACACTGTCTGGTCTCCTGCTGTTACTTCTATCCCTGGAACCAATCCTCCTGCTTACACTATTGTCTATCCAGTTGGAGCTGTTGATCCTATCGATAACACCTCTCTTATCTACGAAAACACTGCCAGATTAGCATCTATGGGTTCTGATTACTACTCTTTCGTCAACCCTTACTACAATGCCCCTGTTATTCCTAGAAAGACTGGTTACCACAGTTACTCTTACTCTTTGGACTTCATCTGCTTAGATCCTATGGGATCTACTAACTACGGTAAGTTAACCAATGTTTCTATTATTCCTACAGCTTCTAGTGGAGCAATTGATGCTGCTCAAACTACTTCTAGTAGCCAAGCTTCTTACAAGAATAATCAAACTTACGAATTCATCACCACTGCTGTTAATAACAATATTATCAGAATTTCTGGAGGTAAAAACCTAAATGTGCCTCAAACAGTCAGATGCCACAAAAGATGTGATAATTCTTTTGTGGGAAAACATTGTAAATTATCACCTAAGAATTTAATTCTTAGTATGTAACTGGCTAGTCTAAATATTAGGCGAAACTATCAAATTGCGGGAAACCCCTAAGAACTTTCAAATACTACCTTATTCTAGAAATAGAGTAACGGAACCATGCGTAATGGCGTGGGCATAGTAAAAATTTTGGAAGATTGGGCAATCTGCAGCCAAGTTCTAAACCAATTATTGGTAGAATGCAGTTCAACGACTAAATGGTAGTTGGAAAATCATTAAGATTTTCTTAAGATATAGTCTAATCTATTATAAAAAATAATAGTTAATACAACTTATGGGAAATGGCATTAGGTTTTCCCGTCTTATAAGGTTTTCCATTTGTATATTTTATTTTTGGAATTCCTATTTATAAAATTGAATTTTATAAATAAAAAGTCAATAAATTATTCAAAATGATAGCAAATACACCATTACCAAAAGACATTGAACAAGAATTTTCAGATAGAAAATGTAAACTTCTTAAATTCGAAAAAAAATCTGTTAAACTACAATATATGTGTGAATGTGGTGAAATTAAAGAGAAAATGTATAGTGATTTTAAGAAAAATAGAGAATGTAGAACATGCACTAGTAAAAAACTAAAAGAAAAACCAAATTATGAATTTACTACAGATGATGGTCAAATTTGGAAACCAATAGTAGGAGGGTGGATTTCTAATATAGGTAATGCTAAAAATACTCTTAAAAAAGATTTAACATTATGTAAGGAAAAATTTCGTTATAATATAGGAGGTAAAGCACAATATGCTACAAGATTATTAGCCGAAGCATTTGAAATAGAAAATTATGAAAAATTAAATGATTCTAAATATATAGTTATGTTAAAAGATCGTAATCCATTAAATATATCATTGGAAAATTTGAAAATTACAACTAAATCAGAAACAAATAGTTTAAATGGACAAAAAAGTAGACAAAGTGAAAAATTTAAAGAAAAGGTTTTATGGACTAGAGCAAGATTCTCTGATATAGAAAATAAAGTAGTTTCTGAACTTCCAGATCATATATTATATAGAAATGGAGAAATTTGGAATGGAGATCGTTTTCTAACTTTTAGTGAATATGGAGATTATCAATATTTATGCGGTAAAGAAAAAAACTATAAAGTTCATAGAATAATTTGTTATGCTTTTAATCCTCTAGAAGGTAAAATGAAGTTTTCCGATTATGATGATCTAGAAGTAAATCATAAAGATGGAAATAAATTAAATAATCATGCTGATAATTTAGAGTGGGAATCACGAGAAAATAATATGAAACATTCTTACAATACTGGACTTAATAAAAAAGTAAGAAATATTTTACAATATTCTTTATCAGGTGATTTTATTAAAGAATACATATCTATCGCTGAAGCATCTCGCCAGACTAAAGAACCTGAACATCGTATAAGATCTGTTGCTCAAGGAAAAAAAAGTAATATAACAAAATTTATATGGAAATTTAAGAATGAAGAAGAAACTAAAGAATATAGTAAAAAATATAGTAAAAATAGTTAATAATTAAATTATAAGTTAAAATAAACTTATAATTATTCAATAAATTTTAAAAAAGAATATTTTGAATGAATATGTATAATTTCATCATCTATAGTTAATACTTTCATATAATCATTTGATAAATATTTCCAAATATAATTATCATGTGGTTTATTTCTTCTTAAAGCACTACTTATATTTTTAGAGTTTATTGATAATATTTCACCTACACTTTTTATACTTTTAAATATTGTAATAAATTTCTTTTCTAAATTAAATTGTGCAATTGGTTTATTGTGAGCTCTTTTTAAGTTCTCTTCTTTAGAAACCCATTCTAAATTTGATACATTGTTATTTAATATATTTTTATCTAGATGATCAACTTCTGTAAAAATATCTTTATTTTTATTTTTTAGAAAATATGTAGCAACTAAAAAATGAACTTTAAATTTTTTTCTTTTAGATGCTCTTTTTCTAGTATATTTATTACTATCAATATCATTGGAATAATTGCTTCCATATAAATCAACTACTTCATATCCAGTATCATTAATAGAAGGTTTTAAATATCTTTTTACAGTTTTACTATATATTTTTCCTTCTGGAGTAATTAAATAATTTTCAAAATTTTCAATTTCTAGACCATTAATAGGTATATCATCTATTATATTATCTTCTACATAAAACCAATAAAAACCTCTAGCACTTTTTTGTTTACCAGTACATGTATTACAAATGTCTATGACAGTTACATTATTATTTGTTACATCATTACAAGCTTCTATTATACTATTATAATATTTTTCTTCTCCTGATTTTTTACATACTCTTTTAATTTTTCTTTGATTAGTCGGATTTAATAATCCTAATTTTGCAGCATGTTGTGTATTCATTCGAGCTGATATCCATTCTAAATTTTTAGCACAGTTATTTAATTTATTACCATCAACATGATTAACTACACAATAACTTTCATTTTCTTTTCTGCAAAATAATTTAGCGATTATAATATGACGTCTAAAACTTTTATCTTTATAGTTATTTTTATCATTTGAATATAATTTAACCATATTATATCCACCTTTTATTGTTCCTTTGACAAGTTTTTGAGTTTTCATATTTTTAATATCTCCATTATTTGAAATAAGATAATCATAACCTTTTAATTTTTTCCAAATCATAATTTAAATATTATATTTCTTTCTATATTCTTTTAACTATTTTTCAATTTAAATATTCTTTAATTTTATGTTTTCTTTTTCTATTTCTAAATATTTTTTTTCCAATTCTAAATATTTACTCTCTAACCTATTATATTTTAATTTTATATCATTATCTTCTAATAGTTTTCTTATATTTTCAATAAATTCTTTTAAACTTTTAGGTGGTTGATAAATTTCTTTTTGTTGTAAATAAGAATATTTATATTTAACTAACAAATTATGTAATATTTCTTCAACTGGTTTACATGAAACTTCAAAAGTTTCTAATATAAGAAATTGATCATATTTAGATTCACATGAATTATGTTTAATTATTCTTTCATCAAACTTTGAATCACTAAAACCAATTTTTAATAAGTTACTACCAATATAAGCAACATAAATAATAGGACAATTACTATTTTTTGACCAATCATATTCTTTTTCAAGAGATAATGCTTCTTTATCAACATCAGTAATGTTAATAATTTGACTAACAGGTCTATTATTTTCTAAAATAAATTTATATTTATTATCAAGATGATAACTTCCAGTTTTTCTAATTGAAGGTAAAATATCTTCACAAACAAATTCTTGGAATTTTTCTGCTATAGGTTTATTTGATCTCATAATTAATTTATAAAGACCTGCTTCATTAATTATGGTCATTTCTTGGTTACCTCCAGAGGTACTCAAGATTTGAGTACCCTTCCATTTATTAGGAATATTACGTATACTACTGTCTATTTTTTTAAGATCTAATATAATACATATATCTTTAACAACAAACCACGGTTCATTATATGAACCTAAAGTTCTTATTTGTTTATCGTTAAAACTAAATATTTTTAAAAATTTATTGTTATTTGAAATAATTTTATTTTCTATTACTTTTTTATTATCACTTTCATCATTATCACTTTCATCATTATCACTTTCATCATTATCACTTTCATCATTATCACTTTCATCATTATCACTTTCATCATTATCACTTTCATCATT